>ERZ1292633.558-Hain-H41-02um-R1-558-length-42962-cov-34_pt1 | contig 24433 bp, 25 predicted proteins | sample MGYA00564406_ERZ1292633 | MGnify/ENA primary metagenome ERZ1292633 (study PRJEB36523, sample SAMEA6512639) | groundwater metagenome | collected 2019-01-08 | study: AquaDiva: Metagenomics assemblies of 32 groundwater samples | reverse complement strand
CCGGCTGGATAATGATCTTCGACGACGATCACGTTTTTGATTTCTTTTGTCAATTGATTAATCGATTGTACATCCAGAGGTTTGACCGAATAAACATCAAGGACGACCGTTTCAACCCCTTTATTTGTCAGTTCTTTCTGCGCCTTCAACGCCTCATGCAACGTTACACCTGCCGCAATTATTAATGATTTAAAATTATTAGATTTTTTAATTACGGATTGCGAATTACGAATTTTAGAATAGTGAATTTTACTTCCGCCAATGACAAATTTTTCTTTGTTATCATAAATCACCGGTGTTTCTTTGCGGTTGGTTCTCAAATAAAATAATCCATCGTTCTTTGCCATTATTTCAGTTAATTTAAAAGCGGAAACTGCATCTGACGGATATAAAATAGTACTGTTCAAAATACTCCGGAACATGGATATATCCTCAAGACCCATTTGTGAGGGGCCGTCAGGACCGATTGAAACGCCACAATGCGAACCGACGATCTTTAGATTTGGAGCAGAATATTGGGCCATCCGCAACTGGTCAAACCCTCGGGTTAAAAAAGCAGCAAAAGTTGAGGCAAAAGGAATAAATCCCAGTTTTGCCATTCCAAGTGCAGTGGTGATCATATTTTGTTCGGCAATAAACATTTCAAAGTATCTTTCTGGAAATTTTTTGGCAAACTTTTCCGAATAAGTGGAATTTGACATTTCGGCGTCCAACGCGACGATTTTATCATTGACGTCACCAAGAGCCAGTAGAGCATTGCCGTAAACAAGGCGAGTAGCAATCATAGACCCGAGTTCATATTTGGGTTGTAGGGGCGGACCTCCGTGTCCGCCCTTTTTGTTATTCCAAGTTTTTGGCAACAATATCTTTCCTCTTACGTCGTGGTCAACTTTCCCCAACTCTTTCAATGCCGATTCCAACATATCTTTCGGCAATGGTTTTCCGTGCCAGCCATCTTTGTTTTCCAAAAATGAAACACCTTTGCCTTTTATAGTTTTGGCCAAAATAATTGTAGGTTTTTGTAGAGACGCAAAATTTTGCGTCTCTACGTAAGCATCATAAATTTTGTGAAGATCATGCCCATCATCAACCGTAATCACATTCCATCCAAACGCCTCAAATCTTTTTTTATACGTTTCTAAATCCCAGCCGAGCATCGTTTCCGTGCTTTGGCCAAGTCGGTTAATATCAGCAATGGCAATCAAATTATTGAGTTTATAATACGAGGCAATCTGAACGGCCTCCCAGACCTGACCTTCAGTCATTTCGGAATCACCGAGCAAAACAAAAATTTTAGGTTGTAGGGCGTAGTTCGTAGTTCGTAGGGGCGAATCATGATTCGCCCGAAAATTTAGTTTTAATCCAAGCGCCATCCCGACCCCGGCGGACAGTCCTTGTCCTAACGATCCAGTTGCCACATCGGCGTATTTAAACCTAAAAGTCGGATGACCTTCAAGATCAGAATTTATTTTTCGCAACCGCATTAATTCCGGATATGAAATAGCTCCGGCGGCGTGATATAATGCATATATTAATGGAGAAGCGTGGCCTTTAGAAAAAACGACTCGATCATTAGCAAAGCTCTGGACACCCTTGGGGTGGCGGAGATCAGATTTAAGGAAACCGCCGAAAAAAAGCGTTGTCATCAGCTCAACGGCAGACAAAGAAGTCGTCGGGTGACCAGACTTGGCCTCAGTCGTTGAAGTCAAAATATCATAACGGATCAGTTGACAAAGTTTTTTCAATTTATTTTCCATTGAATAATAGCCCATTATACATTAATAAATTTTTTTATGGAATTAATTATAGCATATTTTATTTTAATAAGAAAAAATAAAAAATTAATTAAGTTTTGAAACCACTTTAGTGTTATTTAGTGTTATAATGTGTTTTTAAATAACGTTATGCCTGAAAAAACTACTCAAAATCAATGGAGAGATGTATTATCAAAAATTAACAAAAGTCCTCTTTCATCAAATTTATCAAGATTTCAAAAACCAGATTGGTTACCGCCTAAATTAAAACAAGTGGATAGATTAACAGGCCTTCCCATATTAAATAGTGAAACTAGAAATATATTAGTAGGGGAACTTTCTCAATGTATAAAAAATAATGAGAAATGGGCCTGTTTATATATGGATGCAGATCAATTAAAAACTGCAAATGATAGACATGGAAGAAGTTTTGGTGATGCATACATTAATTGGGAGACAACAACAACCATTGATACGTTAGAAAAAGCTTCGTTGACAGACAAAACAACTGTGCGAATGGTTCGCCCATCTCACGCAGCAGATGAAGTCATAATATGGTTTTTTAATTTAACAGATGAAGATATGCAAAAAATACATAAAATACAAGAATCAGTTGGAACACCCGTTTCAATACCAGAATTATCTTTTACTTTTTCTTTATCAGCCGGTTTATTAACATCAGACGATTATGCTATAAAAGATTCTTTAAATAATACGCAAAAATATTTATTGTCTGATCCAAAAACACAGCCTTTTGAATTATTTCAAGTAATTGAAGAAAAAACAGAAGAATTAGCTAAAGTCGAAAAAATAGCAAAAGATTTGCACAGGTTACCATTAGCAGAGTTAATGCAACAGAAAAATATTAGTGCTTTAATTACCGTAATGAAAAATAATTTGGGGGGAAGTCGGATTAGCGAACATTTGTTGGAGTTAATTCTTAAACTTCAGTCTATTCAAACAATTAGGTTACTGGGCAATCATATCGATAATAAAATATACCGTGAGATGTTAACAGGATTAGGTGTGAAAGCAGAGGATTTAAACAACGTGGAATCACCTAATAAATTAATAAGTCTTTTTCGTAATTTATTTGGTGAAATTGATGAGGAGTAGTTTATATGATCTTTTAACTCTTCAAAGTCTGACTTTATTTATAAACCTCATGTGTCCCAATATCGATAAAACCAACAGATTTTGCGTCTAGAAACTCAAAAAGAATTCTAATATGATAATCAACTGAAAACGACCAGTAACTTGAAATCTTTCCGGTTTAGTTGTCATCCCCTTGAAGAAGGGGATCCAGTCGATAACTACATTATAAAATGATATTTTAGTCTAGATTCCCGCCTCCGCGGGAATGACTAAGTATAGAAGAATTTTATTTTTTTAATAACTCTTTAATCGACTTCATCTTCCTTAATTTTTTAACAGTCTTTTCTTTTTTATAACTGTTGATTGTCAATAGAGCTTCTTTTTCATCATATATTTGAGTTTTTTTATTCACAATCATATATTTATTATAATACATAACAAAAATTGTCAAGATGAAATAGTTAATCATCCAAAGTTGAAGTATCTCCAACAGGCAGCCCAAGTTCTTGAGCCTTAAGAACTCTTCTCATGATCTTTCCCGAGCGGGTTTTTGGAAGTTTTTCAACAAAATCAATTTCGTCCGGGGTAGCGATTGGGCCAATTGATTTGCGGACGGTTTGGACAAGTTCCGCTTTTAATTCATCAGATGGCACAACTCCTTGTTTTAAGATGACGAAAGCTTTAATTGACTCGCCTTTTATCTCGTGAGGTTTACCGATGACGGCGGCCTCAGCCACTTTAGTGTTTGAAACAAAAGCCGATTCAAGTTCTGCCGAACCAAGCCGGTGGCCGGAAACTTTTATTACATCATCATTTCGACCGACGATCCAAAAATAACCATCCTCGTCGATCTTGGCCGAATCCCCAGCAAAGTATACGTTAGGAATTTTCTCAAAATAAGTCTCTTTATATCTCTCCGGATTATTATAGACATCAAGAAACATTGAAGGCCAAGGCTTTTTGATAATCAGATATCCCTGAGTATTGACGGGAACTTTATTTCCTTTCTCGTCAACAACGTCGGCTTCAATGCCAAAAAATGGTTTAAAAGCGCTACCCGGTTTTAGTCTGACCGAAGGAATCGGAGCAATCATAAACATGCCCGTTTCCGTCTGCCACCAGGTATCCATAATCGGTAATTTTTCACGTCCAACATGCTTATAAAACCACAACCAAGCTTCTGGATTAATCGGTTCGCCGACTGACCCCAAAATTTTAAGTGATGAAAAATCGTATTTTTTCAAATGTTCTTCGCCAAATTTCATCAAAGCCCGAATGGCCGTTGGAGCAGTGTAAAATTTTGTAATTTTATATCTATCAATCAGTCTCCACCAGACTTCAATGTCAGGAAAGTCGGGAGTTCCTTCATACACGAACGTAGTTATTCCGTTTATCAATGGGGCGTAGAGAATATATGAATGACCGGTAATCCAGCCGGCGTCAGCCGTTGACCAAAAAATATCATCGGGTTTTATATCAAAAACAAATTTTAAAGTAGCATAAATGCCGACCATATAACCACCATGTCCGTGAATAATTCCTTTTGGTTTGCCAGTTGTTCCGGACGTGTAAAGTATGAAAGCCGGGTCAGACGATTCCATGACTTCGGTCGGGCACTCGGCGCTTTGTTTGGCAACTAAATCATTCCATTTAATATATTTTATTCGTATATTCGTATCATTCGCATAAAAATTCGCATCATTCGTATCATTATTAATTCTATTAACAACAATCACATACTCCACTGTCTTATTTTCTTTTAACGCTTCGTCAACATTTTTTTTCGATTCAATCACTTTTTCCCCGTAAGGATAAGAATTGGAACAAATAACGATTTTGGCTTGAGCGTCCTCAATTCTGTTTTTTAAAGCGTCGGCGGAAAAACCACTGTAAACAACCGAATGGACGGCGCCGATTTTTAAGCAGGCAAGCATGCTGATAAACTGTTCAGGAATTCGAGGAAGATAGATAGTGATTTTATCTCCCTTTTTGATTCCAAGCGACTTTAAACCATTAGCAAATTTAGAAACTTCATCATTAAGTTGTTTATAGGTAAATTTACGTTCACTCAGATCTTTACCCTGAGCGGAGTCGAAGGGCTGAGCAACCCAAATCAAAGCAGTTTTATTTTTTATATCAGTGTTCATCCAGCGGTCAAGGGCGTTGGCGACGATATTTGTCTGCCCGCCCACAAACCATCTTGCATAGGGATATTTCCAGTCAAGGATTTTATCCCAAGGTTTATACCATGAAAGTTCAAGCGCAATCTTTTCCCAATAGGCTTCTGGATTTTTTATCGATTCAACGTAGAGTTTTTCGTAATCAAGCATAAATTCATTATACACTTTTTTTCTCCCCTTGAATATTTCTTCGTTTAAGATATGATATTAATCATCAATGAGCAATAATAAAATTTTATTTAAAAAAACCCAGTTTTTAAAAGAAACTTGGTCATACATTGCGCCGACCTGGGAAGAAATGGGGTTAATCTGTCTTGATCTTGGAGTTGAGATTAATGAAAGTAAAAAAAAATTTGATACTTTGATTACATTAGCTAAAGGTGGATGGACTTGGGCCCGCACGATGGCTGATATTTTACAGGTCTATGAACTTTCCAGCTTCAAACTGTCTTTTTACGATTCGTCCTCTCCGGGAATAAGATTAAAAAAACCTTTGTTGGAAATCCCCTTAACTATTCCTTTAGCCAAAAAAAAAGTAATTTTATTTGATGATGTTAATGATTCCGGCCATAGTTTGAAATACGCAATAAAATATTTAGAACATTTTGGCCCCTCTTCAATTACGACGGCGACGCTTTTTCACAAACCGAAATTTGCAATAATCAAACCGGATTTTGTAGGGAGCGAGACCGATGCCTGGATAGTCTTTCCCCACGAAAGACGCGAAGTGATTGACGGACTGGCAATGAAATGGAAAAAAAACGGTCTGAAAATTAAGGAAATTAGAGAAAGATTGATAAAAATCGGTTTGCCGGAAAAAGAAGTTAATATATTTTTAAAATAACCAATGATTGTTATTGTTGATTTTGGTTCTCAAACAACCCATTTGATCGGACGAAGGATAAGGGATTTAGGAGTAAAATCGGAAATTGTCCTGCCTCAAGATGCGTTTAAATCAATTAAAAAATTAGCACCACGAGGAATTATTTTATCAGGCGGTCCGGCTTCTGTCTTTGGAAAAGATGCTCTACTCGTTGATAAGGCAATTTTTGAATTAGAAATTCCCGTCCTTGGAATTTGTTACGGCCTGGAAGTATTAGGACAAATACTTGGTGGAAAAGTCGCCCCTGGTAAGAAAAAAGAATATGGCCCCGCCTTCATTAAAATTACGGCGGGCAAGCGTACAGATTTGTTTAAAAACATTCCAAGTGAACTTCGTGTCTGGATGAGCCACTTCGATCAAGTAGTCAAATTACCAAAAGGAATGATTAGATTAGGATCAACGTCAGCGGTCAAATACGCTGCTTTTGCTGATGAAAAAAAGAAAATTTACGGAATTATGTTTCATCCGGAAGTCCATCACACACAGTATGGACAACAGATATTGAATAATTTTGTCATAAAAATCTGCGGGGAAAATCCGCTGCTTGGAACAAAAAAAATCGAAGAAATCAAAGAATATTTAAAAAAAGAAATCGGCAGTAATAAAGCGGTTTGCGCTTTGTCCGGCGGAATTGATTCAAGCGTTGCTGCGTTCCTCACTTATCAAGTGATCGGAAAAAACCTTACCTGTTTTTATGTCGATACAGGAATGATGAGAATAGGGGAAACCGATGAGGTAATAAATACTTTTAAAAATAAACTGAAACTTCCGCTGGTTGTAATTGATGGTAAAAAAGATTTTTTAACAGCTTTAAAAGGTGTCATTGACCCAGAGAAGAAAAGAACTGTCATTGGCGAAACTTTTATCAGGATATTTGAAAGGGAAGCCCTTCGACTCGCTCCGCTCGCTCAGGGTAAACCAAAAATCTTAATTCAAGGTACAATCTATCCGGACGTAATTGAAAGTCAGGGGACACAACACTCTCATAAAATAAAAAGCCATCATAATGTTGCTGGATTGCCTGAAAAACATGGATTTAAAATAATTGAACCTTTAAGGATGTTTTATAAAGATGAAGTGAGAAAGATTGCGGTCGAACTAAAATTCCCACCGGAAATGATTACAAGGCATGTCTTTCCTGGACCGGGGCTGGCTGTCCGTTTAATTGGAGAAGTGACAGAAAAAAAATTAGATATTTTAAAAAGAGCCGACCAAATCGTTATTGAAGAAATAAAAAAAGCCGGTCTTTATGATCAAATTTGGATGGCCTTTGCCGTTTTTACCGGAATAAAAACTACGGGCGTGACTGGGGACGAGCGGAAATATGGAGAGTTGATTGCTGTACGGGCGATTGAGTCAAAAGATACGATGACTTCCGACTGGGTGAGACTGCCTTATGATGTATTAGCAAAAATTTCCGAACGAATTGTTACCGAAGTCTTTGAAGTTGTCCGCGTCGTCTATGATATCACCACCAAGCCTCCAGCGACGATGGAATGGGAGTAAAAAATATGGACTTTAAATACTTTTCTCAAAACGGAAAAATTATGCCAATTGAACAGGCAGTTATTCCAATGAGCAACATAGAGTATTCTTATGGTTTTGGAGTTTATGAAAGTATCAGAGCTTCAAACGGAGTAGTTTATTTTTTAAAAGATCACACAAACAGACTTCTTGAGTCAGCAAAAATAATTGGATTAGCCCATTCGTTTGACGAAGAATTTATAAAAAATAGCATTTTAGATTTGATTAAGAATTATAAAACAGAAACTTTTAATCTTAAAGTACTGTTAATCGGCGGCTCAACAAAAGAAAAAGCATTCCTTAATATTTTATGTCTTAATCCATTTTTTCCTGACCGAGAATTATATCGAGACGGAGCGGATTTTATTACTTATAACTATGAAAGAGCTTTTCCCCACGCAAAGACACTCAATATGCTGCAAAGTTACCTTGCGTACAGTAAAGCAAAAAAATTGGGAGCGTATGATGCTCTTCTAATAAATCAGAATGGTTTTATTACCGAAGGGACAAGAACAAACTTTTTTTGTATCAAAAGCAGAACAATTTATACCCCTTTTGAAAAAGATATTTTACTTGGAGTAATGAGAAAAGTAATGTTAAAGGTTGCCTTAAAGAATGACTATGAAATTGTCGAAACAAATATAAAATTTGATGACATTAAATCTTATGATGGGGCCTTTGTGACCAGCACTTCCTCAAAAATCATACCAATAAAATCGATTAATGGACATTTATTTAACATTCCTGAAGCTTTGAAAGAATTAATGAAGTTACTTAATGAATTTTTGAAAACAAATTTCCATTTGCAATAAAAATTATTCCCTGTATAATTTATTAATCATGAAAAACGTAACGACTCAAAAATTTTATTTTTACTTTGACCCACCTTGCGGTGGCGGTTGTAGCTGTTAAAGCTCAAAGTAAAAAACCGACCCCCGCATACGCGGGGTTTTTTAGTTTTAGGGGATAAATCTATGAAAAATAAATTAGTTTTGAATTTTTACTTTTATTTTTACCCAGCTTAAGCGGGGCAGGTTTACTATTGACAAAAACCCACCCCGCAAAAAGCGGGGTTTTTTTATGGCGATACCACTTGAAAGGAACACAGGTAACCACCAATTAAATGAGATCATTAATCATGTCAAAAAAGACGTTTACCCCAATCATAGAGGACCTTTTTGGTGGGATCGATTACCCATAAGTAGATTTACTCTCGAACAATTTAAACCTGTTCAGGACCAAAACGTTTTATCAGCCGAAGTATATAAAAATAAACAGACAGGTAAGTTTTATGGCAGATATTATTTTTATCCAGTTTCAGGAGGTAATTTTATTCCAACTTTGATAATAGGTCAGATTGATGATGTTATTAAATTTGCAAAGCGAGATAGTAGTGACGTCTATGATTTTGATATCAGCAATGGTATTACTTTATCAAATATTGGCATTGAATTAAAATCAACAGAAATAGAGATGTTACCAGACATAGATGCAATTTTAAGACAGGGTAGCATGATTAGTTTTGGTAGAAAATCAAGTCATATTTTGACACGATTTCAAATGGCTACAAGTATAAAAGCGGTAATAAAAGTTTACGAAGATATTATTCATCCTGCAGATAACAATTCTTTTGTTCATATTACAAACCCGAATGATTCTGCATTATTTCCAGAATTTGGGGGTTTAATGTTGACCAATTCCAAAAAATATATTGAAAAAAGTTATTAATTATAATATCGTGTATAATTTTTTTATGAAGACTGAGCAAAAAATCTACGCCTTTATCGATAGTCAAAATCTTAATCTTGGAGTAAAAAGCCAAGGGTGGAGTTTGGATTGGAGAAAGTTTCGTCAGTATCTTCGTAATAAATACAATGTAAGTAAAGCCTACCTTTTTATTGGGCATGTTTCCGGTAATGAATTTTTATATGCTTTTTTACAAGAGTGTGGTTTTATTTTAATTTTTAAGCCCACCTTAGAATATCGTCGAAATGGTAAAATTCAAGTAAAAGGCAATGTTGACGCGGAATTGGTTCTTCATTCGATGATTCAATACAAAGATTATGACAAGGCAATTATTGTTTCAGGTGATGGAGATTTTCATTGTTTAATAGAGTACTTAGCAGGAAAGGGAAAGTTATTTCATATCCTTGCACCAAACAGTCATTATTCAGGCTTACTTCATAAATATAATCAGTATGTGGTAAGAATTGATTTGTTGAAGAATTCGTTAGAAAAGAAAAAGACCAAGATCAGCGTTCGGTCGAAACCTTAGGCTGCTTAGCTTGGCCATCGTGATAGAAGTATTGTATATTGTTAATAGTTAATTGTCAATTGATTTATGACCACTCAGGATCGTTTGAATCTTATTAAACAGGTAGGGGAGGAAATTATTCAAGAGGAAGAATTAAAAAAACTTCTTGAGAGTGGGGAAGAACTAATTGCGTATGATGGATTCGAACCGTCAGGTCAGATCCATATTGCTCAGGGAATTGTCCGGGCGATTAATGTCAATAAAATGATTAAGGCAGGTGTTAAATTTAGGATGTGGGTAGCTGATTGGCACGCGATGGCTAATAATAAAATGGGCGGGGATCTGGAGAAGATAAAAATCGTTGGTAAATATTTTATTGAGGTTTGGCGGGCCAGTGGTATGGATCTTTCAAAGGTGGAGTTTATGTGGGCCTCTGATATGGCCAAAAATCCCGATTACTGGAAGTTAGTGGTTCAAGTTGGGAAATCGAACGCTCTAAAACGATTTATTCGGACAGCTGAGATGATGGGGCGCGAGGAATCATTGGAAAAACTAACCGGCGCACATATAATCTATTCTTGTATGCAGGTAGCTGACATTTTTATGTTAGGGGCGAAAATTACCCAACTAGGGATGGACCAGAGAAAAGTTAATATGCTAGCCCGGGAAGTTGGGCCGATGTTGGGGTACTGGAAACCGGTCGTCGTTTCTCATCACATGCTAATGGGTCTTTCCAAGCCAGCCAATACAACCTCGCAGGTTGTACAGGGTTTGACAGAAAGCGCTATTCAGAAAACGATTGAGCGAAAAATGTCCAAATCAATGCCGGATAGCGCAATTTTTATGACAGACTCAACAGAAGATATAAAAAGAAAAATTAATAAAGCTTATTGCCTTGAGGGAGATATTAAAAAAAATCCAATTTTGGAATATTATAAATATATTGTCTTTGAGTCGTTAGAAAAATTAGGGATTAGCGAGGTAAAAATTGAAAGACCGGAAAAATTTGGCGGCAATATTTCTTTCAAAAATTACGAAGAATTAGAAAAAATTTTTGCCGAGAAAAAAGTCCACCCGATGGACTTGAAGGCAGTTTTGATCAAATACTTAGATCAGTTAATTGAGCCGGTCCGGCGCCATTTTGAAGAAGATCTAAATGCTAAAAAGCTATTAGAAGAGGTAAGAAGCTTTCAAGTGACGAGATAAGGGGACTCTTCTTCTTTTCAAGGGGAAAAGCGGTTGATTTTTGTTTTATTTTCTATTATCATAGAAAAAGACCGTGACAAAATATGCTAAAAATAGAATATGTCTGGAGAGAACTTCTTGATCGGGTAATCGAGAAGCGAAATTCGGATTTTACCATCACCGAGTTAGCCAAAAAATATTCTCTTTCAACGAGCGTCGTTAATCATGCCTTAATTCCTCTTCGTAATCTTAACATTGTCAAAATCAACAAAACCTCATCAAAAGTAATTGATTGGGAGAGACTACTATTTTTTTGGGCGACCAGACGAAACTTTAAAAAAGACATTATCTATTCAACTTTTAGTCCATTACCGGTTTACGATAGGGAGGGATTAATGCCATCAGAAGTTGTTCCAACAGGATATACGGCCTTTCGTTATTTATTTAAAAAAACACCGGCTGACTACGACCACATATATTTTTATTCAAATAAAGTGGAAAAAATTATTAAAAGATTTCCGGTTAGTAAACGTCCGCCAAATATTTTTATCTTAAACCCTGATCCATATTTATTAAAATCAAAAAAACTTGAGCTAGCTCAGCTTTTTGTTGACCTTTGGAATCTGCCGGAGTGGTATGCGAAAGATTTTCAGGAAGCAGTTTTATTAGAAATTAGAAAAAGATTAAATTCATGAATTCTTTTTATCAACAGTTTTTGACTGACAAAAGTTTTTCCCTTTTGACAGAACTGAAAAAACAGTTTAAGTTTACCTTAATTGGCGGTTGGGCTGTCTATTTTTATTCTCAATCCTTAAAATCAAAAGACATTGATATGATAGTTGATTTTTCGGAGTTGGAGCAGTTCAAAAAAGAATTTACAATCGAAAAAAATGAAAGACTAAAAAAATATCAGATAAAATTAGAGGAAATAGATATTGATATTTATCTTCCGTTTTATTCGGATTTAGGACTACCAGTTGAAGAAATTATAAAAAAAATAACTATGGTTAATGGTTTTATCCTGTTAGACAAAGAGATATTGCTTATAACAAAATTAAAAGCTTATCTGGACAGGGGAGAGAGCGTCAAAGGACAAAAAGATTTGATAGATATTATTAGTTTGATTTTACTTGAAGATTTTGACTTTAAATATTTGTTAGATATCATTAAAAAATATCACTTAGAAAAATATTGGCAAGTATTGGAAAAACTTATCCAAGAAATTAAAGAAGTTCCGGAATTAAATTTAAATCAACATATTTTTGCGAAAAAAAAGAAAAAACTATTGGAGCAAGTCAAGGGCTTTCAAGTGACGAGATAAAAGTCTCTTGAACATTTGAATTAAATATGATAATTTATCTCTAATGAATTTATCATCGTTGATAAAATCCTTTACAGAAGAAAACAAGTTAAAAACATTTCCTCGTCCCTACATTAATCATTCAGTTGAGTTTAAAAAAAATTATTCTTCAGTTGAACGGGCTAAAATGCTCGAAAAAGTCGGTTTAAATGTTTTCTTTTTCCCAGCCGAAATGATAACAGGTTGCGATTTTTTATCCGACTCAGGGACAACTACAATGACCAATAAACAGTGGGCGGCGCTTCATTTAGGGGATGAATCTTATGGTTCAAATCGCGGCTACTTCCAATTAATTGAAGTAATCAGAAAAACTTTTGGTGAAGAATTTTTTAATAGTCCAGAAAAAGGTTTACCGAATGCTTTTCTCTTTCATCAGGGCCGTCCTTGTGAGGACGCCTTGTTTACGGCTCTCGGCAGATTAGGAAATGGCCAAATTATTCCCAGCAATGGTCATTTTGATACAACGGCCGCTAACATCGAGATCAACAAAATAAAAGCAGTTAATCTTTTTTCTAAAGAACTAACCGATGAAAAAAGCACTTCACATTTCAAAGGAAACATGGACACGATAAAACTTAAAAAACTATTAAAAACAAATCACCAAAAAATTCCAATGGCTTATATGACGATTACCAATAATACTGGTGGCGGCCAACCGGTATCTCTTGCTAATATTTGCGAGGTGGCAGAGATTGTTCATAGCTATAATCTACCGTTTTTTATTGATGCCTGCCGCTTTGCCGAAAATGCCTGGTTTATAAAAACTTACGAAAAAGAATATAAAAATAAAACTATTTTGCAAATAGTCCAAAAAATATTTAGTTACTGCGATGGCATAACTATCAGTTTTAAAAAAGATGGTTTGGTCAATATGGGCGGGGGACTATTTATTAAAAATAACGGTTTTTTTATGAAAAAATATCCCTGTCTTCCTGAAGCGATTTTAGATTATCAAATTGTGAAAGAGGGCCATCCAACCTATGGTGGAATGTCAGGGCGGGATATCATGGCCTTGGTCGAAGGATTGAAAACAGTCGTTAACGAGGATTATTTGAAATATCGTATCAGTCAGGTTGCGCGGTTTGGCCAGGCAATGTTAGATAATAATATTCCGGTAATCAGCCCAATTGGTGGTCACGCCGTGTATTTGGATATTAACAAATTTTTTAAGGGAACAAAGATGAAACCTGAAGATTTTGGCGGAATTTCCTTAACCGCGTTACTACTATCCTTATACGGTCATAGGGCTTGCGAATTGGGTTTTTATGCTTTTGGATCATATAACAAAGAAACTAGAGTTGAAACTCACCCGGACGTTAATTTTGTCCGTTTTGCTGTTCCCCGCTTGCGTTATGAAGATCAGGATTTAATGGCCAGTGTTGAAGCAGTTAAAGCTCTTCATAATAATCGTGATTTAATCCCTAAAGTTAAAGTAGTCTATGGAAGAGAACTAACTCTCCGCCATTTTAAATCGCGGTTTGCATTTGAAAAATAAAATATAAATATGAACAAAAAACTTTTTGTTGGGAATTTGGATTTTGACGTTAAGGATATTGAGCTGGAAGAACTTTTTAAGACGGTTGGTAAAGTCGTTACGGCGGAAATTGTCCGGTTTTTTGACAAAAAATCAAAAGGATTTGGGTTTGTGGAGATGGAAACGGTTGAGGAAGCTCAAAAAGCTATTGAAAAATTAAACGGGAGTGAATTTAGGGGGAGAAAGATTGTGGTTTCTGAAGCAAGACCATCATAAGTAACTATTTAAGACGTATTTCAACTGGCCTACTAGCTCCACATATACCAGGACAAAGACCTTGATATATTGCTCTGAATGCAGTAAAACTTTTGAGTGTTGCTTTACTAGTACCACCGGGGCACTTAATGTCTCTACTAAGCTGGTGTGGAGAGAATTTAACCGTTGTTTCTTGTGCAAGAGGAGGGCCTTTATATTCAATACGACTATATTCAATATGATCCGGACCCGCTTGTTTATTTTTTAATAATGGTTTTATTAATCCATAATATAAAAGAGCACCGGCTGTTGCGGTAACTACAACGCCTTCAACAAATGCAATAATTTCATCTCCACTTGCCATAGACGGACATTCTATTATAACCACTTCTTTCTGTCAAGCGAATTTAGATTGTTGCAGATGTATTATGTTCGACTAAAGCAACTCCTTTAGAGATAGTTATTTTTGCTGCCGTTTTATTCATTATATTACTCACTCCTCTCGTTGATCCAAACAAAAGTGTATCATCGATTAATCGATAATACAGTCCATTAGTTGTGATACCTTCTAATTTCTCACTGACGGGAATAATGGAAATTTCGTCGCCAACTTTGCCATTGATATTTATCTCTTTATTTAATATAAATATTTCCTTTTTTCCCTCGATAATTTTGATTTTTATTGATTGATTTTCGGTTTGAACTTTCGCTAGTAAAAAGATATTGGCAATCAAATGATCTATCCGGTCGCCTAAAATTCCAAAGATAATTATTTCCTGAAATTTATTTTTTAAACAATAATCAATCGACAGTTCAAAATCGGTTTTATCTTTTTTACGGGGATATTTGATGGATTTAAATTTTTTCAATAATTTTGGATCAATCGAATCCATATCCCCAATAATTACGTTGGGTATTAATCCAAGTTTTAAAATATGCTTTACCCCGCCGTCGGCGGCAATCAAACAATCTTGTTTATTTATTATTTTCTTCGCTCGAGTTACATCAGATAAATTTCCGTTGACGAAAATTATTGCTCGTTTCATATCAATAAATAAATAAACTTTCAACGATCATCACGATTTTTAAAATCAAAAAACTAAGAATTATAGTTATAAAAATACTGGCAAAAACCAGGGCGACCGAATAAGAATTAGCCGCTTGCTGCATATAGACTCCCAGTCCCTGATAAGCACCAACTAATTCTCCGACTATGGCACCGGCAACACTATACGTCGCAGCAATTTTTAATCCGGAAAAAAATGATGAAAGACTGCTTGGAAGTCTAACTAAAAATAAGCCCTGCCAGTAAGAAGCATCCATACTAACGAGCAACTTCATAAACTGTTTTTTTGAAATATTTAGTCCATCAGCTCCGGCAATGGCGATCGGGAAAAAACAGTACAAAACAACAATGATTATTTTCGGCAAAATCCCAAAACCGAACCATAAAAGTAATAATGGGGCCAAGGCAATAATTGGAATAGTTTGAGAAATTATTAAAAGGGGGTAAATGGTTTTATTAATTTTTGGAGAAATATCCAAAAGTATTGCTAAAGCAAATCCAAGAATTACGGCGATTAAAAAACCCATCATTGCTTCGAGTAAAGTTTGAAAAACATGAGGTAATAGGCTATCCCAATGATATAAAAGAGCTTCAAATATAAGGCTTGGGGGAGGAAGAATTCTAATATTTACGCTTCCCGAACGGACGTAAAATTCCCAAAAAACAAGCAAGAATATTATTAACAGAAAACTCGATCGATATTTTTTCATACTAATTTTTTTTCAATTCAATAATTCTGTCTGAAAGTAATTTTGCTTCACGAATATCATGGGTGATAAACAGCGTTGTTGTTTTAAATTTTTTCAAAACCTGCTTTAGCCAAAGCTGAAGACTATGCCTGGTTATTTGATCCAAAGCTCCAAACGGTTCATCAAGCAGTAGAAACGAATCATTAAAAAGTAGCGTTCGAAGGAGGGAAACTTTCTGTTTCATTCCTCCTGATAAAACTAAAGGATATTGGTCTTCATATTTTTCTAAATTAAACTCTTTTAATAGCGAAAGAGCTTTTTTAAAGGCAATTTCTTTTGAAACTTTTTTAATATCAAGTCCAAGAATCAAATTTTCTTTAATTGTTCTCCAAGGTAAAAGCAAAGGATCTTGAAACATATAACCGAACTTGCCCCGTCTTGAATTTTCAATATTTCCGTCAAGAGAGATCGTTCCTAAAGTTTGTTCTTCAACTCCGGCAATAATGTTAAACAGAGTGGTTTTTCCGCAACCGCTTGGACCAATTATTGAGACGAATTCTCCAAGAAAAACTTTTAAATTAAAATTTTTTAAAGCAGTAACTGTTTTATTATTTAATAATAAATAGTTTTTTGAAAGATTTTTTATGATTAACTTTGGCGCAGACATTAAGGTAGAAATTTATTGGTAAATAAAGAGTTAAAATCAATAACAGTTTTTGAATTAAGGATAAATTGAGGATATCCAGTCCAGGATTTAATGTCTTGAACTCCCCACTGTCTTTTTTTGTCAGCGTAATTTTTACTCATAAAATCTTGACTTTCAAAAACAAGTTTTGGATTGGGGAAAGTATCTTTAGGTGCCGTATTGATAAGAATTTGAGCCGATTCTTTTGGAAAAAGACGGGCATATTCATATCCTTGAGCCGTGGCTGTCATAAATTTTTTTAATAATTCAGGAGAGCTCTTTATTTTATTAGGTGTTACAACAAAAACCACAGTTGGAGAATCAGGAATTCCGTACTGAGTTAAAGGAAAAAAATTAAATTTTAATCCATCAAGGCGCGCCTGAACGACTTCCCAACCGGAAAAAACCCAAACAAAATCAATCCGTTTGCTTTCTAATGCCTGCATGGCCCCAATTTCTAAAACAACATTCTTAAAATCACCAGCCCCACCATCTTTTTTAATAATTTCTGAGATGATCGGGTTTTCAAAAGGAGAGCCGTAACCTCCATAAATCCTTCCGTCCAAGTCTTTTGGCCGGTTGATACCGGAATCTTTAAGGACAATCAGTCCGGAAGTATTATGCTGTAAAATAGCTCCAATTGAGACGATCGGATTATTCTTAGCTGTTTCGCCGACGACGTCCTCAATAAAACTGACTCCCACATCAGCTTTTCCACTGGTAACCAGAACACTTGAAGAAACATTGGGAGAGTACGGAAGGATTTTTAAATTAAGCCCTTGTTCCTTATACCAACCTTTAGCAACGGCTACATAAATACCGGTATGATTTGTATTAGGTGTCCAATCGAGGGCAAGTTTTAATGGGGTTAATTCATTTGTTTGTAAGGAAGATTTATTACCAATAAATTTCCAAGTTAAAAAAACAGTTAAGAAAAGAAGAAAAATTACAAGGTAATAGTTTTTTTTCATAACCTTTTCCCTCCGCTGGCATTATCCAGATCAGGTTTCATGGGTTTCCCGCCTTGGGCGGAATCTCAGCCTGTATAACAAGCTCCCCCAACTTATGAAAACATTATAACAATAAATAAATTCTTTTTACAACGAATATGGAGTTTTTAATTTAAATTTATTATCTTTAAAGCGATTTATTATTTTTTCCGCATTTGGAAATTTTTTCTTGATTCCATTAATATCTTGTAGACGACCGTCCACAAGATAGAGAACCTGATCAGCTTCTTCGTAAGTAAAACCAAAATCATTTTCATCGGTCTGTCCATCCCAAAGGCCGGCAGTGGGCGATTGATTAATAATAACTTTTGGAACTTTCAAATATTTTGCCAACTGATAAACCTGGGTTTTATAAAGATGAGAAATTGGCTCAATATCAGAAGCAGAATCACCGAAGCGGGTAAAGTAACCAAGTAATCTTTCCGATTTATTTTCCGTGCCGCAAACTAAACCGTTTATCTGTTTTGCCAAATCAAAAAGGATAATCATACGGACGCGGGTCATGATGTTACCGAGACGAATTTTTTCTTTCGAGCCTTCAACTCTGAATTGATCAACAATCTTTTTTATTGAAACATTGATAACGTTTATTCCCTTCAAATCAATTTCTGATTTTTTTTGGTGATAATAATTCATCTGGACGGCGAAAATATTTTTTGCCGGTAAAACCTCCCTTAAAAGATAAAGGGCTGTTGTTGAATCGATTCCACCGGATAAACCAAGAACAACTTTATCGATTTTTTGTTTTTTGAAAGTTTTTCCCAGAAAACTTATTATTTTATCAGTTTCTTGCTTTGGGTTGATATGAGGCAGGGATGACATGAGTATAGTATACTAATTTAGCATTAAAAGTTCATCAAGTAACAAGTTTTTCAAGTTTATCAAGAAGACTTGACAAACTTTATAACTTTATAACTTGATAAACTAATACATGAATTATCGTGTTGCTTTGATAGTTGGCAGATTCCAGCCCTTTCATAAAGGTCACCTTTTTTTAATTAAAAAAGCTTTAGAAAAAACCGATAAAATAATTATAGGAATAGGTAGTGCAAATATTATTGATGAAAATAATCCGATTGATTTTGAAACAAGAAAAAAAATTATAAAAGCAGTTGCTTACAAAGAAAAATTTGAAAGCAAAATAATTAAAATTGTTCCACTTGATGATTTTTTTGATGATAAAAAATGGCTAACTAATTTAAAAAAACAAGTTGGAAAATTTGATCTGGCTTTGGGAAACAATGACTGGACAAATAGTATTTTGAAAAAATCCGGTTATAAGGTGTTTGAAGTGAGCTATTATAAAAGACTGTTATATGAGGGATGGAGGATTAGGAAACTGATTAAAGAAGGGAGGAAGTGGCAGGATAGAGTTCCGAAGTATTTAATATCAAATATTAAAGATCAAATACCTGCCTGCCGGCAGGCAGGTCAAAAAACACAGATCAAATATCAAAAATTTAATCACGTGGTGCTAGGCGGGACGTTTGATAGATTCCATCTTGGACACAAAAGATTATTAAAAAAAGCCTTTGAAATCGGGAAAAAAATTACAATAGGAATTGCTACAGAAGAAATTTACAAAAAAAAATTTTTATCAGAGACAATTGAACCGTTCAGCACAAGACAAAAAAATATTACCGGTTATATAAATTACCATCTTAACAACGATCGAGCAAAGATGGTAAAAATAATATCTTTTTCTGATTTTACGGGCGGAGCGGATAAGATAAAAGATATAGATGCGATTGTTGTTTCACAAGAAACTTACCCGAATGCTTTAAAGATTAACGAACTGAGGAAAAAATATCATTTAGAACCAATGATGATTGTGATCGTTGAAGATGTCTTGGCAGGGGATGGGAAAATAATCAGTTCAGAGCGAATTCGCACCGGTGAAATTGACAGAAACGGCCATTTGTATAAACTACCAACTACGAACTACAAACTACGAACTAATCAAAGTGAATTAAAAATGCCAGAGAGTTTGCGGCCAATGTTACAAAAACCATTGGGTCACGTTTTTAGAACAACAAAACAATTACTTCAATCGATTAAACGATTGAAGTATTCGCTTTTGATTGCGGTTGGAGATATCATTGTTGATTCGTTATTAAAAGAGGGAATCGATCAGGATGTGAAAATAATTGATTTTAGGTCGAGAAGAAAAGAGATTAAAAAGGACACTCTTATAAAAGACAGTCTTTATAAAGACTGTCTTTATTTTAACAACCCCGGCACGATCAACCTAAAAACAGCCGAGGTGTTAAAGCAGATGATTCGATCAAGGTCCGTCCTTAGTAATAAGGTCGGACCTTATGGTTCTTGGATGGTGGTTGACGGCGAAGAAGACCTCTTAACACTACCAGCAATTTTATTTGCCCCTCTAAACTCTTTGGTTTTGTACGGCCACTGGCAATACGGAATCATTGCGGTTGAGGTTGATGAAAAAATAAAAGAGAAAGTGAAGAAAATTATTGAAAAATTTAATTAACATTTTTTGCTATAATTTTAGCTATGTTAAGTAGATATCAACCGTCAGAATTTGAAGAAAAATGGGTAAAAATCTGGGATAAAGAAAAAACTTTTTCTACTAACCACAACCTACCCACTACAACCTCTAAAAAATCCTATGTCCTCGCCATGTTTCCGTATCCGTCAGGAGCGGGACTTCATGTTGGTCACGTTCGTAATTATACTGGCACAGATGTTGTTGCACGATATTTTAGAATGAATGGTCACTCCGTCTTACACCCAATGGGCTGGGATGCTTTTGGTTTGCCAGCAGAAAATGCCGCTGTCAAAGCCAAAAAAAATCCGATGGATATGGTTCCGGAGCATATTGCCACTTTTAAAAAACAGATGAAGTCTCTTGGTTTTTCTTATGACTGGGATCGGGAATTTACGACGACCGACCCGAACTATTATAAATGGACCCAATGGTTATTCATTCAGTTTTATAAAATGGGTTTGCTTTACAAAAAAAATGCTCCGATTAATTATTGTCCAAAATGCAAAACCGGACTAGCTGAAGAAGAAGTCTTACCTGATGGAACTCATGAGCGATGTGGAAATAAAATTAAAAAACGGGATCTTCCTCAATGGGTTTTTAAAATAACAAAATATGCCGACCGTTTACTTTCTGATTTGGAAGGATTAGATTGGCCAAAAGGAATTCTGGAAATGCAGAGGAATTGGATAGGGAAGAAAGAAGGTGTTGTTATTTCTCACAATATTAAAGATTTGAATATTAAACTTGAAACCTTTTCTGCCTATCCAGCATGGTTGTTTGCCGATACTTTTATTGTTGTTGCACCAGAGCATCAGATTGTAAAAATACTTGTTAAAGGAACAAAATATGAGAAAGAAACAAACGTATTTATTGAAGAAACAAAAAAAATATCAGCTCAACAAAGAACAGAAGATAAGTTTGAAAAAAAAGGTGTCTTCACCGGTCGATATGCTGAAGATCCCTTTAATAAGGGTCTATTAATGCCTATTTGGATAGCCAATTTTGCTTTATTAGATTTTGGAACAGGAATAATTCGTTGTTCAGCTCATGATGTTCGTGATTATGAATTTGCCCAAAAATATAAGATTTCTTTAGAAGAAGTTGTAAAAAGAATAAAACCAAATGAGCCAATTAACGCTCATGACAATTCAGGCATTTTAATTAATTCAGGTGAGTTTTCTGGAAGATCTATTAACGAAGAGTTGATAGAAGATATTAAAAATTGGATTGTTAAAACTAAGATTGGTCGAAAAGAAATAACCTATCATCTTCGCGATTGGATTTTTTCAAGACAACGTTATTGGGGAGAACCGATTCCGATGGTTTTTTGCGAAAAGTGTCAGTGGCAGCCAATTTCAGAAGATCAACTGCCATTAAAACTTCCCTACGTAAAATCATACGAACCGTTGGAGACGGGGGAGTCGCCTCTTTCTGCTATCCCAGAATTTGTAAATACAAAATGTCCAAAATGTGGGGGAAAAGCCAAAAGAGAAACAGACACAATGCCAAACTGGGCCGGCTCCTGCTGGTATTTTATTGCGTTTGCTTTTTGGAATACTGAAAAAATTATTCCCGCCTCGTCTTCATTTCCAACAATTGAAAATTTTAAATTGAAAATTAAAAATTCCGGCAACTGGTTGCCGGTTGACTGGTATTTGGGTGGCGCTGAACACGCCGTTCTCCATTTATTATATTCTCGATTCTGGGTCAAAGCATTATACGATTTGAAACTTTTAGACTTTAAGGAGCCGTTTTTGAGACTTCGAAATCAGGGTATGATACTGGCTGAAGATCATCGAAAAATGAGCAAATCATTTGATAATGTCATTAGCCCTGACGACGTTATAAAAGAATTCGGGGCCGATGCTTTGCGGATTTATGAAATGTTCATGGCGCCTTTTAATCAAGAGATTTCCTGGGCAACGAAATCACTACAGGGATCCTATCGATTTGTGAAAAGAATTTGGGATTTGTATCAAAATTATGTAGGGAACAAAAATTTTTGTTCCGTACAGGACGAAAATAAGCAATTAGTCATCAAATTGCAAAAAACAATTCAAAAAGTCACATCCGATATTCCCGAAGTTAAATTTAATACCTCAATTGCCGCAATGATGGAGTTTTTAAATGAATATGAACCTAATCCTCAAGAACTATCAAAAGAAAATGCTAAAAAATTTTTACAGATCTTGGCTCCTTTTGCTCCATTTATGACCGAGGAAATTTGGAGAAATGTCTTTGGGGAAAAAGAATCGATCCATCTGTCAGTTTGGCCTAAGGTAGAAGATGAAATAATTGAAGAAGAAATAATTTTGCCGATACAGATTAATGGTAAGTTACGTGAGACTATCAAAATTAAAAATTCAGAATTCAAAATTCAGAATTTAATTGTTGAAAAGGCATTAAAAAGTGAAAAAGTGAAGAGATATATTACTGGAAAAGCAAAAAAAATTATTTATGTTCCAGGAAAAATTATTAATTTTATTGTTTAAATAAATATGGACAGACAAAAATATGTTGATGCTCTGAAAAAACAGTTAGAGCCAAATATTTTTAACCACTCCCTGGCTCTTGAAGCTTGTATGGCTGGGCTGTATGACTATTTTGCCCAGAACAACCAGTTGTCTAATGAACCATCAAAAGAAGAATGGATGTTAGCGGGACTTCTTCACGATATTGATTTTTCCGGAGAATTTAAGCCGACTCATCCGCAAAAAACATTGGAAGCCTTGGCAAAATACAATTTAACTATTTCAGAGACTGTTCATAATATCATCAAAGCCCACGCACCAGATTTAACTGGGCGCAAACCGCAGAATAAAGTTGAATGGTCGATCTTTTGTGCTGATAGTTTAACAGGACTAATTATGGCCGTCGCTTTTGTTTATCCCTCAAGAAAATTAGCAGACGTAAAATTATCATCTGTTGTCAAAAGATTACTTAAAGAACCAAAGTTTGCCGCCGGCACTCGTCGGGAGGAAATAAAAATGTGCATAAATCCAGAAGGTTTGAATTTACCTATTGAAAAGTTTGTTGAAATTTGTTTGAATTCAATGAAAGCGATTGCGGGGGAGATTGGGTTATAAAAAAATATTAATGTAATAAACCTTGGACTATTGGAATGAGAATTCCTGCGGATATACCCGCAAAAACTGCTTTTCAAGCGGAATTTGCCTGTTGACAATGTACGCAAAGTTATATACAATAAAATCGGCATGAAGGAATTTAGATTTAACGAAAAGAAAAATAATTATTTGAAGTTAACTAGAGGAGTTGATTTTGAAGTAGTGATAAAAATCATTAAAAATGATAAAAAAGTTAAAGCGATCGCACATCCGAATAAGAAAAGATATCCAAAACAAAGAATATTTTTAGTTAGAATTAAAAAGCATATTTATGCAGTTCCATTTATTGAAGAGGATGATTATATTTTTTTAAAAACGATATATCCAAGTAGTAAATACACAAAAGAATTAAAAATTAAATAAAAAATATGAGAAAAAACAAAAAAAAAGACATATTCGCCCCCTTAGATAATTACGAAAGAGATCTGATTAAGGCAATTGACAATGATGAATTTGTCGAAATTCCTAATCAAGAAATGGAAATGAAGAAATATAGAGAATATGCTAAATATACATTAGAAAAAATGAAAAAAGACAAAAGAATCACAATTAGGGTAGAGAATAATGACTTAGAATTGATTCAAGACAAAGCTATTAAGTCAGGGATTCCTTATCAGACTTTAATTGCCTCAATTCTTCGCAAGTTCGCCAGAGGAAAAATAAATATTGGAGTATAAAAATTCGTCGAAATTTGTTTGAATTCAATGAAAGCGATTGCGGGGGAGATTGGGTTATAGTGAAATATCCTCAAATGAGCGTGGATCTTCAATGGGTTCAAGATGGGTTGAAACAGTGACTTTTTCAATTGAGTCGCGAACTTCCTTTTCAATATTTTCAAGTAGATCATGGCCTTTTTTGACGGTCCAATCTCCAGGTACCAGGACATGAAAATCAACAAATCTTCTTTGAGCAGATTGACGGGTTCTAAGTCCATGAAATTTTAAGCCTTTACTTTCGTATTTTTTGAAAACATATTTAACAATATCTAATTCTTCGTTGGGGATCGAGGTATCAAGTAATCCTAAGATAGAACGTTTTATCAATTTATATCCGGTAAAGACAATATTAAAAGCAACAAGAATAGCGACGACCGGATCCAATATTTGCCATCCTGTTATAACAACAAGAAAGACGGCAACAATAACACCGATTGAAGTAATCACGTCCGTCATTAAATGATGCCCGTCAGCTTCAAGAGAAATTGAGTGATACGTTTTCCCGACTTTTAAAAGTTTTTGAGCAACTATGTAATTAATTACGGAGGCAATTACTGAAATTCCTAAACCTAAAAATGCTTGTTCAATAATTTTTGGGTGAATAATTCTGCCAATCGCGCTTATAATGATGGCAATAGCAGCAATGAATATTAATAACCCCTCCAT
>ERZ1292633.1579-Hain-H41-02um-R1-1579-length-24443-cov-5_pt1 | contig 24443 bp, 9 predicted proteins | sample MGYA00564406_ERZ1292633 | MGnify/ENA primary metagenome ERZ1292633 (study PRJEB36523, sample SAMEA6512639) | groundwater metagenome | collected 2019-01-08 | study: AquaDiva: Metagenomics assemblies of 32 groundwater samples | reverse complement strand
TTGATTATGGTGTAGAGCAATTTTCTGTAGCAAGATCAATAAAATCTATGGAAAGAGCAGATGCTATTGTTATTGTAATTGATGCAACTACAGGTGTTACAGAGCAAGATCAAAGAATTGCAGGAATAGCAGAAGATAAAGGAAAAGCTTGTGTAATAGCCGTAAATAAATGGGATTTGGTAGAGAAAGGTAATACAACTTTAAATGAATATACAGATGATTTAAGAACAAAATTGCATTTTATAAAATATGCTCCTATTGTTTTTACTTCTGCAATAACTAAAAAAAGATTATTCAATATTTTAGAAGTAATTCAAAGTTCTGTAGAAGAAAATAATAGAAGAGTTACAACTGGTTTATTAAATCAAATAATTAATGAAGCAATGGCTCTTAATCCTCCTCCTACAGATAAAGGAAGATCTCCAAAAATTTATTATTCTACTCAGGCAACAATACAACCGCCAACTTTTACTCTTTTTGTAAATAATCATGAGCTTTTCCAAGATAGTTATAAAAGATATTTGGAAAATAAAATCAGAGAGTCTTTTGGTTTTATTGGTACTCCTATAAGATTGATAATGAGAAATAGAGAAAGAAATAAAAGATAAAAACCAAAACAAAAAAAGAGTTATCCAAAGATAGCTCTTTTTTTATACAATATAGTCAAAAAAAATAGCTCACTGTGAGCTATTTTTTATTTTATTTAGTATTTAACTAATCAATTTTTATACTAAATCTAATCTGTCCACCTGTACCAGCTGGTACATTGCCTGTAACACTCCATTTTATTGCACCTCTATTTCCAAAACCAGGATGAGTTACAACTCCTGCACCTGAAATAAAAGCTGGTAATGGATTTGCCAATGTAGTTCCTTCTGGAGTAATATCTTCTATTTCTACTCCTGTAAGATCATCAGTTCCTGTATTTGTATAATCTATTGTATAAGTTACAATTTCACCAGGATTAGCTCTTGTTCCTGTAGCTGGATCACTAATACTTGTAGCTGATTTAATTAATTTTAAGGTTCCTGTACCAGTTCCACCACCGATTATATTAGGATTTAAACTGGTATTTACAGTATCAATAATACTAGCTGTAAGAGGTAATCCTAAACCTGGTACGGTTTGTGTAACCGATAAAGAAACTTTATCAAGAACAGATGAAGGTGTATTTTGAGGTATTTGTTCTTTTATTACAATATATACAGGTGCTCCTGGAGAAGAAGGCGTTATTGTATTTATTGGTGTAGCAGATAATACACTTCCATCATGTTTTGTACTCAAATCTGTATAAACAAGCAATGGCCAACCTTTTTCAGAAACAGGTGTATTAATTGTTATTGGTGCATTACTACAAGAAACAATAGTATGTGGTAAAACAACAACTGATCCAGGTGTTCCTGTTACATTATGAACAGGATTAATAGTTATACCAGCAACACTAACAGGAACTTTAAAAGAAGCTGTTGGCGTGTATATTTTTCTTTCTCTGTATAAATTTAGAAGTGAATCTAAAGGATCTTTTATTGACGGATCATAAATATCAAGTCCTGTAAAAGAATTTAGCTTTGCTTCATTTATAAGTTGAATACAACTTGATGTAGCAGAATCAACTTTTAAAGAAAGATTTGGATCAACTTTTACATTGTAATTTATTGTAACTGTAGTATTTGGAGTTATAGTATTAAAAATCCATGTAATTTTTCCAAGAGCTTGATCATACGTTTTTATCGTTGGTGCTTGAGTTTCTGCACTATCAACTACAGGGTTAAAAGTGGTTCTCATTCCTTCTGGTAAAATATCTGTAATTGTTACATTATGGGCAGTACTAGAACCAGCTGTTGTTACAGCATTTATTCTATAAGAAACTGTATCCCCTGGTGCTACTGTTGTATTTGCAGAGGTTTTTATTTTTGTTATAGAAGCACTAGGTTCAACAACTGTAATTGCTATAGTAGCAGAAAAATTATTAAAATGAGTTGTATCTGTTTTTTTCCATCTAAAATCAGTTGTTGTTGTACTTGTATTAGCACTTGCTACATTGTTATTTCCATTATTTATTATATTTCCTGCAACAACATTTGGTGCGGGAGCTTTAACAAATTTTTCTTTTACTCTTGTTACCAAAGTAACTGTAACGTCTGTATTGGGATTTAAATCAAACGCATTTGATGTTACATCTGTTTTACCACTTACTGCATTAATAGCATAAGATAAAGTAGGTGCAACACTTGTTGTTCCTGCTGTTATAGCAATAGACGATAAAGCTTGATCAACTTCTAATCCATCTGCTATAGAATCAACAAAAGTACTAATAGGAAAAGGAGCTAACGCAGTTGTAGGTGCAAGTGCAGATACATTTAAATTAAATCCTGATGCTAAATCTTTTGTTGACATAACAACTGTATATGTTACTTTTTCTCCATTAGTAGCCTGAGTATTAGCATTATTACCACCCTCATTTACTTCAGTTGTTGCTGATTTAGTTATTTTTACTGCATTTGTAGGAGTAATTACAGTTTGAGTACTATCAGTATTATTTCCATATAATCTATCCAAATTGAGTGCTACATCAGGATCATCAGAAGGTAAACTACTATATCCTTCATGACCTCTTGCAGAGAAAGAAGTATCATTAACTAATCTCATTGCATTAGTCATTGTTGTACTTCCTGTAATATTTGCATCAACTGTTGTGTAGTATTTTATTACTAAACTTTGCCCTGCAGGAATTCCTGCAAAACCATTTGCTTTTAAAAATTGTAATTTAAACAAACCAGTTGCATTATTATAAGATGTTGAAATTTGTGCTGGAAGAACATCAACTCCATTTAATTTAGCACCTGTAAGAGGAGTTAAAACAGGATTTGCAACTCTCATTCCGAGAGGAATAATATCTTGCATACTTATATCGTGAGCGATTGCATTTCCAGTATTATTAAATGTTAATTGATAACCAACTTTTTCAGTACCTCCAACCAAAGTACTCGGTGAAACACCTCTAGTTGTTGTACTAATACTATCAACTCCATCAGCAGCTAATGTTAAGTTAGCTTGAGCTTTTGCTTTTGTTAAAAAAGGTTCATTTACAGTAACCGAAGCTGTTCCAGAAACTGCGTAAGAATTTCCACCAAAATTATAAGTTGTATTGTTTGTATTGGTTAAAAGATCCGCAGATTTTGGTATATTAGATGCAATAGCAGTTGATATACCATTAGGATTTCCTGGAGTTACATCATTTATATATGCATCATATTCTATTGTTATTTCTGATGGGGTTATAAATCCTGGTGCTGTTCTTTGCCAACTAGCTACCCAGCTGTTTCCTGCTGATGCTGGGGTATAAGTCCAATCTGCCGTATGATCAACTAAAGATTCAAAAACTTTTGGTGCAGGAGTTGTATGTATTTTTATAAGAGGATTTACTCCATTTTTAGGCAGAGTATCTCTTACAATAACATTTGTATATCCATCATTTCCATTACCAGAAAAAGATGATTTTAATTGAACATGGAATCTTTCTCCAACTACAGCATTTACAATAGGAGTTGTAATTACTGTTTTATACATTACTTTTTGAGTAACATCTTCTAAAGAAACAAAAGCTGTTTTTGATGTTGTTAATATTTGATCTGCATCAAATCCTACAGTTGTTGTATGTTTACAACCTGTAGCACAACCACCATCTATTAATGCAATATGGGTTAAATCTATTGTATTATTTCCACCTACATGGTTTGCAGTCACAGTTGCAGACCAGTTTGCACCAGCAGCTAAATTTGTAATAGTCCATGTTGCCACTGCTGCATTAGGTGTTGTTGGAACTTCACCACCAGAGCCATTTGTTCTTGCAATCGTATTAAAACTTGAGCCTATTGTTGATGTTATCGTTCCATTAAAAACTCCACTTCCACTATTTCTAAAACTAATATCCCAACTTATTCCAGTAGCACCATTTGTTACAATTGCTGTATTATTATCTGTTCCTGTAAAAAATACAAACTTTGTTTTTGCAGGTGCTGTACGAAAATCTACTATCGGTTTTTGAACTGTTATATTTGGAGCAATAGAAACTGTTGGTATTACATTAGTACAACTATCTTTAAACTCAAATGCTAATGTATTAGTACTATTTGCAACAGGACAACTTCCTGTATTTTTTGGCCTTATATTGAATTTTACTTCAACGGTACCAGCTAATATTTTTTGAGCTGCACCCCAATCAAAAGTTAGAATAGTATCTCCAACTGCTGGTTGAGTTACAGGAACAGGAACTCCATTTACTGGTGATGTTTCTAAAATTGAAACTAATCCATTATATTCATATCCTGTTGGTAAAGTATAAGTTATTTTTGGTGCATAAGCACTAAGATCATTTTGTGGTGTTAATGAGGTATCCCCAACCTTAAAAGATATTGTTAAAGGAATAGATGTTCCAGTAGCACAAGAATCTATTGTTGTTGGAGATAAACTTAAACTTGCCACACTAGGCTTAGTTACAACTCCACCTGTTGCAGAGTATGCTGGAGTTGCAGAACAACTTGCCGAGCATCCAGCTGGAACTGTTCCGCCAATTGTAGGACAACCAAACGTTATACTTGCTCCAATACTAGTTTTTGCAGAACAAGAAACATTATCTTTTATTTTTGCTTTAATTGTAATAAGACCTGTTCCACCAGTAGCCAGTATATTAGCAATAGTACCTGGATTAAAGGTTATTACTCCAGTACCTGCTACATAACCATCATGAGGAGGTGTTGTATCTGAGGCTGCACCAGTATCAAGAATTAAATTTGATGGTAACGTTATTGTTCCACCAACATTTTTTGCATCAACTGGGCCACTATTAGTTAATGTAAGAGTCCATGTTTTTGCAGGCATACCAGATTCTATATATTGATCTGGAAAAGTAGATGAAAATATAGGTTTTTTTACAGCTAAACTAGCAGTACCTGCTGGTGTAATAGTAAAACCAGTAGCACCTGCTGGAGTACCAACACCAATTGGTCCAAATTTATCTAATTCACAAGGTCTAGTCATACTAGTACTTGATGTCATAGAAAAACTTCCTGGGTTAGAACAAGAAACTTTAGCTTGAAATTCAATCTCTAATGTATCATTTAAAGGATCTGAAATACTATTAAGAACATCTAAGTTATTCCCTGTAGCCGTATCACCAGCAGAGTTATAACTCCATGTTAGTATTTTTTGAGTTCCATCAAAAGTTGGATCAAAAATACCAGCTTGAAGAACACCATTTTTAGTTATTTTACCTGAACCAGTTATATAACATAATTCAGCAGGAAGTGTAGTTACATTACTTACATTATATGCTTTTGTTCTTCCTCCATTAGTTAATCTTATTTTTGTTGTTACAGTTCCACACATATCTACAGATTGTGGTGTTACAAGAGTTGTAGTTACTTTTGTACTTGGTACAGCTATTGCTCCAGTATCAAAAGTTTTTGGTGCACCACTACAATTTGAATTATCAACACTACATTTGTCTTCAACTATTGTTCTTGTTAGTGTATCTCCACCACATTGAATAGCCGCACCATTATTTGAAACAAGAGTTGCTGTTATTGGAATTTCTAAAGTTTCACCAGCTGGTAATTTATCTAATCTCCAATTTACTAGATTAGTGCCAATACCTTGACCTTTTTGTGGTAAAGCAGCAGAAATAAGAGTTAAAGTAGAACCAACAGGTACAGTTGCTGCAGGGTTTTGACTTGTAATTTGTAAGTTTAAACCTGCATTATGAAATACATCAATATCATAAGCATCTCCTTGACCACTATTAGTTACTTGTAAAATATAATTAACTGTATCTGTAACAGGCGGTGGAGCTTTTGTTGTTTTAACAGCTATAACTGCTTTTTTTACACCAGGGTTATAAGTTGAAACTACTGACAAATTATTAGTACAAAGATTATTCCATTTTGCGGTTGCTGAAAGACCTCCTGTTTGTCCACATCTTTTTTGAACAGTAAAATTAATTTTTGCTCTACCTGTTCCATCATTAAGTGTAACAAGATCATTTGCTCCAAAATCAAAAGTTCTAATATTTCCAACTAAAGCATTTGTTGGCGTTACAGCCACAGCTCCATAAGTTTGGAAACCTGCTGTTGTAATACTAGCTGGATTTATTCTATAAACAGTTTCATCAAATTCAATTTTTATGTTTCCTGTATTTTTTAATGGGTTGAATGAATCTTTAGTAACTTCCAATGTTACAGGAATATTTGGTTCACAATCATTTATTGAACCCGAAGCATTAAATGCAAGTTTTAATCTAGGACTAGTTACATTATATTCTAAAGTTCTATAATATTTTGCTGTTGTTGGTGGATATGTAGCACAGTTTGGCACTGTAGTAAGAAGTAATTCTGATGTATCAAATACAGCTAAACTACTTGTTCCATCTGTAAGAGTAGCTGTACCAGCATACTCATGGAAAACTTTATATCTTATTCTTACTTTTGTTCCTCCTACTCCTCCACCACCATTTATTGACTGAAGTTTTATATTAAGAGGAGCCGATCCAATATCTGAATAAGTTATATCTGCTCCAGGTATAGCTGTAAAAGCACCATATCCAGCACCAGTATCAATTGAGAACTCAGCACTTCCTGAGACATATCTCATATCTCTTTTTCCTCCTATAACCTGTGTTACAGGAAGTGGATCATTATATATAGCAGTTGCATAAGTTGCTGTAAGACCAGCACCAAAAATATATTCTGTTTGTAATGTATTATTTTGAGAATATGCTGGTGCAGGGTGTGTTCCATCAATATCTTGTTGACATACTTGATATCCTTCAGGATTAGTAATTGCTGGAGAAATAACACTTCTATTTTGTTCTATTGCAGTAGGTACAGCTGGTTGACTATCATTAACAAAAACTGATTGAGCTTGATTTCTTGAAATTTGGCAAGAGCCACCACCACTAGGAACGGTTCCTAAAATAGAGTTTTGATTATTATGAAAAGCATTTGCTAAACATGGATCAACTGGAGTAGTTACATTAATAGTTAATTTATCGGTTGGAATACCAGTAAATAAATTTGGATCAAACGTCCAAACTATATGCCCATTTACTGCACCAGTCGTAGTAGATCTGGTTACAGTACCATAAGGAACAGTAGCACTATTTGAAGTAAAAAGAGGAGGAACATCAAAAGTTACGGTAACTGGATTACCTAATTGAGCCTTGTTTGTTATAGCAGGAAATAAAGTATAATCAAAAGTCGTATTTATATTAACCACAAACGTATTTATAAAAACTGAATAATCTAATGTAGGAATTGCTGGATTATTTGTAATGTAATTAGATGTTGTTATTGGTGAAGAAAAAACTGTTCCACAATCAGATGTATAATTTGCATCCCAAGTAACAAATCCTGTTGTAGTTACTGGTGTATTTCCTGGTGCAGGACAAAATTGCTTTGCTTTTATATCAAAACTAAAATTTGCATTTGCTCCATTTGCTAATGTTCCAGCGGTATAAATAAATCTTCCTGATCCAGAGTTGTATGTCCAACCAGGTGTAACATTTGTAATATCAACTATTGTTGTATTAATATTTGCTTGAAAATATAATCCATTTGCTGGGCCTAAACCTGTATTAGAAACTGTTACTGGTACTGTTGTAACAGCAGCTGCAGTTCCCCAATTAAGATTTATAGTAGCGGGTGCTGTATAAACTATTTTTGGATTTTTTTCTACAATATTAACTACTCCTATTGTAGGTATATCATTAGAATTTTGACCAGTTGCCCCACCAATATCATCACAAACAGGTAAAGTTGTTCCAAAAGCTGGCCATTTACCAGTCAAAGAATGATCTACATTTACACATCCAATTATTTTTGCGGTTACAACAAAAGTTCTATTTGTACCTACTGGGATATTTGTAGCATCTGCGGTTATAATATTAGACGCAAAACTTGTTGTAATAAATCCAGAACCATCTGGAACAACTGAAACTATTTGAAGATCTGAACCTAATGTATCAAATACTCTTGCGTTATATAAGGTATTAAAACCGTTATTAGAAAGAGTAACAGTATATACAATATTATCGTTTTTACTATTTGTAAAACTATTAGGAGTTACAGATATATTAAGAATACCTGTTGCTACATCTATATTTTTTATAGTTTCTGTTAATGTAACAGCTGCAGATCTTATTCTTGCTTTATATTCACCAGATGCGGTATTACAAGCAAATCTTAATTTATTATCAAGTGTTAAAATATCTCCCGCTATAAGATTTATTGCTGGAGATGGTGTAAAAGTATATATTTGCCCAACTCTTACTACGTTATAAGTAATAGCCACAGGTGCAGCAACTCCAGTTTTATATGTTCCTGTTGAAGTTACTGGAGGAAAAACACCAGCAGCAGAACCAACTTCTTGGTTTATTTTTGTTTCTATTTGTATGTTAGCATTTGCATAAGCTCCATCACTTGTTATGGTTTCTCTAAAATCATAAGGAGTTGGTTTTCCCATATCATAAGGTGGGCCTGTTACTTCTAGTATTGCAACAGTGGGTGCCGCTTTTGCTTCTTGAAAATTAATAAAAAAAGTAATAAAAGAAAACAGAAAAAACAAGCTTATAAATTTCAGCTTGTCTATTTTTAAATTGTCCATAACACTTATTTTTTCTCTAAACATATTTTATTGCCCTTTCATTAATTTTTTGCTAATTTATCATTTGGATTTTGAGAGTCTTTTTTGGTAAAAATACCTTGAGATTGCCAAAGTTGACCAATTGAATCAAAGTGATAACTCATATTTATGTATGCTGTATTTGACAAATAATTTCTTGAATATATATCCATAATTGTTTTTTGTAACGCATCATTATCTTTAATAACATCTCCAATACTTCCGCTACCACCAAAAAAATTATAACCAATTCCTATTCTTAGGTTTTTTATTGGATAATAACCTAGCTCTAGAGAAACATCGTTATTTATTTTTCTATCATTAAGATCTGCTAATGCTCTATATTCACCTATTATGTCAAAATTGTATGCAAATTTGTATGTTCCTCTTAATACACCTAATCCTATATTAGAAAAAGCTTCTTGAGTATTTGTTAATTTAGGATCTAAAGTAGGTATTTCTGTTTTATCATAAGAAATTTTTGTCGCCCCTTTAACAAAAATTTCCCATTCTCTTGATGGTTCAAAAACAACTTCTAATGAAGGTACATGTTTCAATGTATTTGAAAGTGCTACCCCCCCACCAGAATAATCTCTTTTTATTTGATATTTTCCTAATGCGTTAAAATAATCGGTTTCTATTGGTCTATAAGCAAAACCAAAAACTCCTTCTGTGGTCAAAGGTCTTTCTACTTCAGTTGATTTTGTATGATTAAATCTACCAAAAAGACCAATATCATCTGTTATTGCACCACCTAAATTTAATGAATAAAGTTCTGTTGGTCTATCTCCCAATCTGAAATCAACTTTAGCCGAAGCTCTAATTAAACTATAACTAGGGGCAAAATCTGCTGTTGCAGACCAAGCAGTATAATTTTCAGAAAAACCTGTTGGAGCTTTTCCTGTTATCCAATCCCATCCTCCACCTAAACTTAAACCAGGAAGAATTCCAAACTTACCATTAAGACCATAAGTATTTTGAGCAGTTCTTGGATCCATAAAACCATCCATTTTATATTTAGCTCCAACATTTACAGAATTAAAAAAATCAGATTCATTATTATTAAAACCAGAGTCTATACCAACACTCAACGCACCAGCAGTAGCTATTTTATTTGTTTTTACATCTTGAAGAACATCATATAAATTATATTTTGCAAAAAGTTTCATTCCACTTCCTAAGTTATAATCTGCTCCTACATAAGTTGTTGTTGGTTTTGAAATATCAACTTCTGCTAAATTTTGATCCCTTCCTGCATTAAAAGAAAGATTAAAGAAAGAAGGACTTCTATAAGCCAAATTTAAAAGATGTCCTGAAGAAGTTTTCTTTTGATCTATTGCGTTTGGAAATAATCTATTTTCATAACCCAAACTAATATTATTACCAAAAAAGGTTTGACCAATTTTACTAGTTAGAGTTTGTAATATTTGTCCATTTTGTAATTTAGCTATACTATCAAAAACTTCACTTCTATTAAAATCTAAGGATAAATTTGTTCCTGTTAAAAATTTATAATCCCCTCTTGCTATATATCTATTTGCACCAGGAGTAAAACTAGCTCCAGTTCTATTAATAAAATCTAAATCAGCTCTTTGATATTCTCCTTGAAGAGTAAGACCTTCAATTGGTTTTGAAGAAAGTGCCGCTCTATAAGAATTACCATTCACCGTTCTAGTGGTGTTTTTTATACTAGCTACTTTTTCTGGTAATAAAGGATTTTCTTTTTTAAGCTTTGTATTTTCTTCAATAATCTTTGTTATTAATGGTTTTCCATCAACATCAGTTTCAATAACAGCTGTACTATTTGCGTATTCAAAAATAAAATCTAAGTTATCACCTAATTTTTCAGAGATATTTGCTCCCCATAACTGATAATCAGAAATTGCCATAGCTTTTTCTTGTTCTAACGTAAATATAGAATTTTTTTCTTTTGATTGAGGTAACTCTTTAACATAAGAACCTCCTACAGAAATACCAAGACCAAGAGGTTGTTTAAACTTACCTCCAACAACACTTCCACTTCCTGCATCTTTTGGATAATGTTCATAATTAACAACTATTACATTATATGTTTGAGCATTTCCACCTTCATTAATAGGAACAGGCTGACTAAAAACAATTGTACCTGTAGAATAATCAATATTATAATCACTCAATCTGTTCATTACTTTTTGAGTTTTGATAATTTTTGAAGTAACTAAATTGCTGTTATTTGCGTCTTTTTGTCTGGTTTCTATAGTTATTCTTTCACTTCCTGTAACTAAAGGGAATTTTTTTAATCTATAGAAAGTCGAGCCTAAAGGATATGCGTTTGAAGCTTTCCCTGTTTTTTCGTCTATAATAGTATCATCAAATTCTTCTCTTCCAAAAGCTTGACTTTTAGGGGCATAGAAAAGATCTAAGTTTGTTATATTAGGAATATCTAAGCTTAATTTAGCTCCACTCATAGTTCTGTTATAAGTTGACATAGAAGGATTAGTAAATTCATTAGATTTATATCCTGTAATAAAATCTCCCCACATAAGACTAGAAAGATTTTTTTCTAATTTGAAGAAATAAGGGCTATTTGCTGTAGCTATCTGTTGTATTTGACTAGAATCTCCATATATAGGATAAAGTCTATCTTCAGCCCTATCTCTCAATAAAATATTTTGATCATCTTCAATACCATTTAATTTTCTTGAAGTATCTTTAAATTCAAATTTTGAAGATTTTATATTATCTTTCTTAAAACCTAAATTTTTATCTTTTAGTTCATTAAACTCATAGCCCCAACCAGATCCACTATAACCCATTGTTAAAAGAAGATCATTAAAAATAGTTCCTTGAGCAAAAACATTTCCACCAAAATTAAGTCCTAATCCTCTAATAATTTTATTATCTTTTTCAGATATATTATGTTGTTCTGGAAATACTAAATTATTATCTACAAAAGTATAAGACGGAGCTAAATTTCCTATAGCAAGAATAACAGGTTCTTTGTATGGAGTATTATATTCTATCTGAGAAAAAGCTCTTACATCACCAGCATCAACATCTATTTTTGCTACTCCAACAGTATTTGGTGCTTTTATTTCTATTTCAGCTTTTCCATCAATTAGTTTTAATTGGTGTCCATAAGCAACTGAATCCGTATCTTTAGATATTATATTTCCAAACTCTAATCTTACAGTTATTGGATAATCATTAGGAACCGCATTTCCAAATTCATCTATTACCAAAAATTTAACTTTACCAGTTGTTCTTCCATCAGCAGGTAATGATGTACTTTCTATAGTTATTTTTGCAGGTTTTGATTTTACAAAAATCTCTTTTAAATATTCTCTTATAATTTTACCTGTTAGATCTAACTCTTGAGCTTTTATGATATTTTTCCCAGAATTTAATTCTAGACCATAGAAAGTATAAGAATTTAATCCTGTTTTATTATTTTTCTGAGTTTTACCTAAAAATTTATCTTCAACTAAGGTGTTATTAATAAAAATTTTATATTTACTATCAGATTTTTCAGTTGTGAACTTTAATGATGTAGTTGGAAAATCAAAAACATATTTTTTATCAGTTTTATCATTAATATCAACCTCATATTTAGAAACAAAATTCATTCTATCTTTAGTAGCTTGATCTGGCTCAGCTTCTTTTTTTTCTGATAAATTAGCTGTTTGATTTTTATCTTTTTCTAAATTATCTTTTGAATAAGAAGGCGTAGCAACACCAGCCATTATTGATAAGGAAAGAAAAAGAGATATTTTTAAGTTTATATTTTTTAAGTTTATCATTTTATTAATTACCAAAAGAATCAAATAATCCTCTTTTCACTCCTTTGTTTTTATAAAGTTCATCAATAATTACCTTGAGTTTATCTGTTTCAAAGGTTGTAACATTAACGTCATCAGAATATTTTTTCTTAACTTTGATTAAAAACTTTTTCTCTTTTTCAAGATTAAGTTTTTGACCTTCTACATTCAATTCATTAATTTCATCTACTATAGAACCAGCAATATCAGTATCTACTTTTTGGCGATTTATAAGTTCCAAAACTAAGTTAGCAATATCAGCTCTATTTGTATTTCTGAGCGGATAAAAATTACCGTCAGGAAATGTTCTTAATAAACCATACATTTCTGCCAAATAAACATATTTTTTTGCCGAATCTGGTACTTGGTCTGCATCCTTAAATTTCAATTTATCACTTCCTAATGAAAGATCAAGTCCTAAGGCTTTTACAGCAAGTTCCGCCATTTCATATCTAGGTATAAATTTATCAGGTAAAAAATTACCATCTTTGTAACCAGAAATGAGTTTTTCTTCATTAGCAACTTTTATAAAAGAAGTTCCCCAATACCATTCTGGAACATCTGGGAAAAGGGCTTTTCCATTTGGATGATAGTTTGGTATAGGTGTAATAACTTCCATATCAGTTTTGAGTGTTTTTGTTACTGTAGAAGAATTTACAATAACTTCAAAGGTATATTTTGCAGGTTCTAATAATTTAGCATCATCACCTTTTCCATCCCAGTACATTACATTCACTCCAGCTTTTTTATCTATTCCAGAGAAGAAAGTTTTTATAGCTTTTCCATTTTTGTCAATAATTTTTGCAGTTACTTTAGCATCAGCATTAATGATGTATCCTAAAGAAGTTCCTATTTTTACATCAAATGATTTTATTGCAACTAATACAAGTTTAGTAGCTTCAGATCTAGTTATACTTCTTCCAGGTTTGAAAGTTCCATCAGGATAACCATGAATAATTTCTAAAGCAGATTCATATTCTACAATTCCTTTTGACCAATGATTTTGTATATCTGGATAAGTAATATAAGGTAGTTGCTTTGTTGTAAATTTATTTGGATAAACATAAACTGCTCTTAAAGAATTTGATGGTTTATCTTTTTCTTCTTCACTAGTTTTTAAACTTAATTGAAAAGGTTCAAGTCTTACTAATCTAAAATTAGCTTTAGCTAAACCACTAGCAGGAACAAGAACTTTTCTAGAAATACCAGTATTTCCTATCCAAAAATCTTTCTTTGGTATTTTTACATTAGCTAAAACATTTATTCTAATATTTTTAGTTTTTACTACTTTATTATTAAGATCAAAGAAATTAACTTTAAATTCGTTTAACCCTTTTATTAAGCCTAAATCTTTTTGATTCACGATTCTTTCATTATTACTTGCTCCAATACCTAGTTGATTAGATGCATATAAATTAGAATTATTTTTTACAATAAAATCTTTTCCATCTTTTAACTCAATAACTGCTTTCATGCCAGATGAATTTTTAATAGTTAAATCTTTTCCTTCAATTACATTATATGTAATCGCTTTATTTACATCTATTTTAGAAACAGTCGCTTTTTCTAGTTCAGATTTTCTTTCATTTGCAATTTTTATTCCTTCTTCAGGAAGATATACATTTTTAGGAAGAGTTTTTGTATCTAAGCTTAATAACAAATCGCCATTAGGTAAATCTGGTATAGAATATTTACCTTTATTATCAGTAGTTATTTTTATCCCGTTTGCAGTATAAATAGAAATATTTTCTAAAGAAGTATCTCCATTTTCTTTATTTGTATAACCAATATCTTCTGAATCTATATAAAGTCTTCCTATGATAGAGCCATTTTTACTAAAAACTCCTTTTTTTACAAAAACAGTAGAAGTAACATCGCCTCCTTTTAAAGTTTCCCCTGAAGGCGAAACAGCTTGTAAATTAGCTTGATTTTTTGCAGGCCCTTCAACAACATTTATACCAACTTTTAATTGATAAAAAATAGTTACTTTTTGTTCTGGCCCTAAATCACCAACAGGTAACATAAGAACACTTGAACTAGTAGGAACAAAATCGTCTATTTTTTTACCATCAACATATAATGAATTTGGTATATAAGAAAAACCTGATGGAATAATATCTTCTACATGAGCATCTTTTACTTTAAACATAAGTTTATTTGTTGCTTCTAGTTTATATGTAACAATATCACCTATTTCTGTAGTACTTTTATTTGCTGTTTTTGTAAGATCAAAAATAGAATTAGGCATAAGTGGAATATGATGAGGAATAGATTCTACATTTTTTAATATTTTAGTTTTCCCATCTTTATCAGTGATAGATAAAACCCATCTATTAGGAGTTTCTGTACTTGGAGAGGTTTTTAAAACATATTTTTCTGTAGAATATCCATTTTTACTTGCTATTAAGCAATATGACTTATTATTTAGTTGATCCTTATTAAGGAAATATTGATAAGTTCCATTAACAGGTGTCATAGCAGGATTTTTTTGAGAAACATTAGGCTCTAAATCAGATAGTTTTACTAACGCACCATCTTTTGTTGGATCAGAATTACAAGCCCCTTCTTTAAGCTCAACTTTTGCTCCTTCAATTCTTACATTTCTTCCACCCTTAGCATCATAAACAGTTCCAAATGGATCTATGAAGGCTTCAATATCTAAGAAAGTATCACCTTCTTTTGCATTTATAGAAAGTTTTGCATATTTTACATTTCCATTTTTATCAGTAATTTTTATTGAATAAATACCTGGTTTAAATTCCTTTCCGTTTTTATCTTTAAGAAAACTAAAATGAGCCTCTTTATCAGTTTTGAATGATGCCACTACACCTAATGTTTCATCAAAAAGCTCAACTAAAACATCAGAAAAATCATCCTCCTCTTGGCTACCTTTTATAATACCTTCAAATTCTATAGGAGTCGGTTTTTCACCTGTTTTTTCAATAGAAACCATTACATCACTAACAACAACTGAATCTGTATCTGTAATTACGGTTCTATAATTACCTTTTGTCGGAACAGGTATTTTATATTTACCTGTTTTACCTGTTATAACTTCACCAATTTTTTTACCAGTTTCATCATAAACTTCAATTTTTACACCTTCTTTAGGTAATCCAGTTGGTATATCGTTAATAGTACCTACTATAGAATATTCATTTCTTATATCGTTTGAAACAATATTACTTAAGTTTTTGAAAGTTACTCCTTTTAATGGATCTTTAAATTCAGAAAAAGCTGAATTTTCAATAGTGCCTTTTTCTAAGGTTTCATTCGTTTTTACTTTAAAAACTGTTGTAACTGTTTGCAGCTTATTAACAAGAGAATATTTGAATTTTACAAATCTTGGGTCTCCTTTTAATTCTCTACTCCAAACAACTCCACTATCAGAATATTCAACAATACCACCATTATCAGCCATAGGTTCTGAACCAGTATCTTTGATTAATGTTGTATTATCAGGAATTTTATCAACAATATCAACATTACTAATATCAACATTACTTTCATTAGTAAATGCAAGGTAATAAGTTAAAGGATCTCCTGCTTTAATAGAACCAACAGGAAAAACTGATTTTTGAAGTCTAGATTTTAAACTAGGTATTGGTGTTGGTGTTGGTGAAGGAACAGGGTTAGAATTTCCACCACTGCCACCACTTGAACTACCTGAACCAGTAGAAACAGGAACTGGTGGTAATTTCATACAAAAAACTAAAGATGTCTTTATAGTAGTATTAATTTTAGAAACAATATTCACATTGAATGGGAACGTATCTCCTAATTTTTTACCAACATTATCTTTAAGCTCCACAATAAAAGAATATTGATCATTAGGATTTAACATAGTTGTTGATGTAATAGGATTTTCGCCTGCCTCAAGTATTCCATTTTTATTAGTATCTTGATAAATTTTAGAATTTATACCAACTGGTAAATTTATAACAGAAAGATCATAATCAGTTTTAGTTGTACCACTATTAATAAAAGTAACAGGGTATAACCAAGTTCCAAGAGATGGTGCTTCTGCACAAGATGGCCCAGTAAAAGGCAATACTGTAATATCAAAGTTATTATCTTTTTTTACTGTAAAAACAGTATTAGACTTTGCATTAAATAATGTAAGAGGTGTATTCTTATATTTCATAGAAGCTGTATTTTCAATTTGAACTTGAGCTGCAAAAGCACTTTGACAAAAAAATTTCATAACAAGCCAGAAAGCTACACTTTTATAAAATAAACCTATATTTTCTATTTTTTTCATATTCACTATTCTTAAATTTAGTTCTGATTATTCCCTTAGAATTAAAGACTGTTGTCTAAAAAAATTATTTCAAATAAAAATCTATTTTTTAATTAAATGTTCCTAAAAAATATTCTTTTTAGACAAACCTAGCTAGATATATAATATCTTTGCTGAAATCTGCCAAATTCCTTTGATAGAAGTTAGATAATTTTTTTTTTAGGAAACAATGTTTTTAAAAACATTGTTTCCTAAGGACATCTATTAAATGTCCTTTTTTAAATAACTCCTAAAGAAATTATTTACTTAACTCTAACTCTAAATGTTACAGTTCCTGTTGCACCTTGAGCCACAGATCCACCAGTGAAAGTAGGTGTATTAACTACACCAGTTCCAACTCTGTATCTTACAGAATTTACAGGGGTACCAATTGCTTCTGCACCATCAGCATCTGCTGGGTCAAGCATTACTACTGCACCTATTTTTAAAGAACCTGCAACATAAGTTGTATCAGCAGGAATAATATCTTCAATAACAGATTCTATAGCAGCAGAACTACCTATATTAGTAAATGTTATTACATATTCTAAGATATCATTTGGTCTAGCAAGAGCACCAGTTGCATCTTGTAAAATTAACCCTGTTGCACCATCAAATGTTTGTACAGTTTTAACTAAAGATAAGAAACCATCAACTACACTTGTGATGTCTGTATTAGTTCTAGTATCTTTTGTTGTATCTGGATTGGTATTTTTTGCTGTAACAAGGATAGTATCAACAGTACCATTTGCTGTACCTTGAGGAATTGTAACTTTAACTTTAAATGTATAAGTACCATTTATAGCAATAGAAGGTGTTGTTATACTATTAGTTGGAGAAGGAACTCCAGCAGTATCTATTAATTGATAAAGAAGACCTTTAGGACCAACTGAAGGGACAGTAAGAGTATATGTATCAGCTATATTTCCAGTATTAGTTACAATATGGTCATAGAATAATACACCACCAGCAGGGCCTGAACCACTTCTGTTAGCATCAAGTCTAAAATCCTTAAATTGAGGAACAACAACTGCGTCAATTATTTGATCAGATGTTCCACTATTATTATTAGATACTTGTGTAAATGTTATAGGTGCTGTTACTGGTGCTGTACCAACAGGAACAGAAACAACTGCAACTACTTTTTGACTTGCTTGTGGATTAATAACTCCTGATGATGAAATAGGTGCAGGTAATGGAGCTACTAAAGTTGTATTTATAACTGCAGCTGTTGCCAATGATTCACCTAAACCAAATGTTATTACTCCTGTACCAGTGTTAACAGCAGATATGGTTAATGTTTGACCATTAATCATTACTTTATCACCAACTATTATTGCATTTGGTCCAGTTACGTCTCCAACAGGAACAGTAACTGCTGTAGCTCCAACTAATGCTCCGCCTGGAATTGTTGTAGATTTTTTAACAGAGAAGAATTGAACAGTAGCACCAGGTATTAGAGGAATTGATGCTAATAAATTATATGTATCAGGTGCAGAACCAAGTGCCGCTGTATTTGCAACATCTAATGGGAATGAAACTGATGCTCCATTAGCAGATTCTGTAAATGTAACAGGTGCTGTGTTACTTGCTGCACCAAGAATTACGTTTGTCAAATCAAGTGCAGTAAGACTAAGTGCAGTTATTCTATCTCTTGTTGTATCGGTTAATCTTAATGTAGGTGTTGCTCCTACTGGACTACCTGAGTTTGTTGAAATCGCTTTAACAACAGCTGTATAAGCTGCATTAACTGCATTAGCAGGAATGAAAACTTTTGAAATTATAGCAACTTCACCAGCTGCATTTGTACTACCATCAAAATTTGTATATGGTGGAATTGTTCCAGTATCAATTTTACCGTTGTTACTTGTATCAAGTAATGGTAAGTTATTATTAGCTCCTACAGCTTGATCATTTACTCTAAAAAATGTTACTGAACTTCCTGCTGGTAAAACACTTGTTGGATCTAATTCTATATCAAACGCATCATCAGCATTACCTTTATTTCTTACAATATTTTTGTAAAATAAATATGTTCCTGCAGGTGCAATGGCTACTGTTGTTGCATCTGTTTCAGCAACATCATTATTTACTGCATCACCAGTACCATCAAAAGGAGTAAATGTGTTATAAATTGCTGGTCCTGCTGGACTTAAAAGAACAGCTGATTTTTTATTAATATCAGTTGTTACAGTATTTGTATTTTGAGGTGTTGCACCAGCTGGATCTACTATATTAGCTCCAGTATGATCTGTATATCCAAATTTTGCATTATTTGGTATTGTAGTTGCAGGTGCGTTTACATTTACTCTTACTTTATAGCTAATATTTCTACTATTTGCTACTGGTAAAACAATTGCTGCACCAGGGAAAACACCGAGTTCAAAGGTTACACTTCTAACAGTAGGTTGAACGCCTGCTGTAACAACTTGTGTTCCTGTACCATTTAAGCCATCCCAATATTTCCAAACTCCATTAGCAACCGTTGTTTCTTGCCCAACAATTGCTTGAACGTGTGTAGGAATATTATCAGTAAATTTAACATAAGTAGAACCATTATTACCTGTATTGTCTATTTTAAATCCATATATAAGATCTTCAAGCGGATTAGCTGTAGAATGATCTACTGATTTTGTGATTGCAATAACAGCATTTGATGTTATTGTAGTTGCATTCCAGTTCTCATCTGAACTTACTCCACCAGCTGTACCATCAACTTGTGTGTTAAGACCATTAGAAGAAGCAAAAAGATTTACTTTATAAATTTCGCCAGCAGCTGCATTTAAAGGAAGTTGATATTGCATAACTAATTTTACTTTTTGATCTGGATTTAATGTTGGTGTATTTCCACCAGCAAGAACTTCTACATCTCCTACACTTACTCTTCCATCTCCATCATTATCTAAAAATACTTTTAAGTTTGTAAGAGGTTTAGCTCCATTACCAGAACCAGTAACTGAAGCGGTTAGTTTATATGAATCAGGTGAGTTTCCTGGGTTTTCTAATATGTAAGGGTAATAAACAACTGTATTTGGTGTTGCATTTTGAGATTGAATAGCTGACGCAACAGCACTGTTATCAGTATTTAAAGGTCCTTGTATAATTTGAGTAGCAAAAATTGCGTTTACTTTTGTGATAACAAAGTTTGATGTTGATGTAAATTTGTTATTATTACTATCCTTATACTTTGCTGTAGCTTGGTTTCCTATTGTTACCCCAGCAACTGTTCCTGCTGCTTGAGCTTCTCTTTCCATCTGCATCATTACACTTGGCATCGTAAAAGAGAAAGTGATCAAAACAGCCATAAACTTCTTGACTGTTGCACTTTTGAGTGTTGGTTTTTTCATTTTTATACCTTTTAAAAATAAAATAATTAATTGTTTTTATGAGATTTTTAGTTTTTACTAAATGGATTAAGGAGGGCGTTTTTTTATTATCACAGTTTTTCTCCCTACTTAACTTTTACTTTGTATTTAAAAATCAAAGATTTTTTTGCATCTAAAGATTTAATCATCCATTTTATTTTATTGTATCTATCAAGAGGAGCATCTTTAGTTATTTCTTTACCATCTTTTTTTTCTTTTATTGTGGGTTTGTCAAAATAAGTTTTTCCCCCATCAATACTGAATTGTTGAGGGTATTTAATATCAGCTTTTTCTACTACATAAACAGTATTTTTAGGAATATCACCTTCTGGTTCAACTTCAATTGCTTTAGAATCACCTTTATTTGATACAGTTATTGTATAAAGTAAAATATCACCAGGTTTTGCCTGAGAAGCATCAACAAATTCTTCTTTGTTATCTTTTTTTATTACTTTTTTTGATTCTAATTTTAGTTGAATATCTGGTTTTGCAAAAACAGGCAAAGAAAATAGAAAAAGAGAACATGTCGAAAATAAAATTATTTTTTTCATTTATTATGAACCTATAACCTTAAAATAAGTGAATTAGACTAAATTGTTATTTAATTTGTAAGTATCATACCTTAAATTAATTTAATAGAGAATGATTTAAAACACAGAATGAATTCTGTAAAGAAAAATAAAACAGTTAACATTACTCTCTTCAATTTAAATAACCTATATTTAGAAATAGTTTATTGTACTAATTATTTCTAAATGTAAATCCATAATTCAATCTAAGTATTGTAACCTATATTACAAAAAAAAACAAATTAATAATATGTTTTATTTGTGATAAATATATTAACCCTTATAGGGCTTATAAGTAATTATATCTTAATGTTCAGGTGGTAAATAATTAAAAACTTGATTTTCATCAAGTTTTTAAAGTAAAATTTAAAAACCAAACTTAACCAAACTTTATATATAATTATTTAAAAAGCTCATGAATTATTTTTAATTCCTTTCTATAAAAAAAGTTAGTTGGTTAATAATAGTTATAATACTAAAATGGATATTTTGTGAAATTCAAAGAAAATAAAACCTAATATCATTTGTCTCTAAAAATAACGTATTTTGCTAAAGCTTCTAAATATTTTGCTTTTTCACCAAAAAAACTTATTTCCTTAATAGCTGTATTTATTTTTTCTTCTGCAATTCGGCAAGATTTTTCTACTCCATAAAGCCTTGGATAAGTTGCTTTATTTTTATCTAAATCTTTATTGGTTTTTTTACCCATTTCTTCTTCAGTTTTGGTAATATCCATAACATCATCCATTATTTGAAAAGCTAGTCCTATATTTTCAGCATATTTTGTTAAAGCATCTAGCTCTTTTTCATTTGCATTTGATAAAATTGCTCCAGTTTTTACAGAAACTGTAATGATATCTGCTGTTTTATGAGTATGAATATATTCTAAAATTTCTTTAGTAACTTCATCATTACTTTTTTCAAATGAAATATCCATTGCTTGTCCACCACACATTCCTAAAAAGCCAGCAGATGTTGATATTTCCTCTATAACTTTTAGAATAAGTTCTGGTTTAACATTTTTAGGTGTTTTTGAAACTATAGTATTAAAAGCATGAGAAAAAAGAGCATCTCCTGCTATTATTGCTAACGCTTCTCCATAAACAATATGGTTTGTAGGTTTACCTCTTCTCAATTCATCATCATCCATTCCTGGTAAATCATCATGTATTAATGATTGAGCATGAATCATTTCTATTGCACAAGCAGATGGTAAAACATTTTCAATAGGTGTATTTAATATTTCTGCAACAGCAATTGTAAGAACAGGTCTTAATCTTTTTCCTCCTAATAATAAACTATAACGGATAGATTCTGTTAACTTTGTATAAGAATTTAGAGGTGTATATTCATCTAATTTCTGATTAATTATTTTTTGCTTTTCAGATATATATCTGTCTAACTCTGTAAAATCATCTTTTTTCATCTAAACACCAAAAATATTGCGAATGTTTTTCATTATAAAATATATCATATTTGTGATCTAGATCATTAATACAAAATATTATAATATTAATAAGCAGTTAATATATAATTAATTTTTTTTAGTTTTGGTTAAATTATGGACTATACAAATAAACAATCTGATGAATTGGATATTTTTTATCTTGAAGGTTTAAATTGTTTAGATAAGTATTTAGATAATAATTCTTCTGAACATCACTTAGAAAAAGCTCTGAATAACTTTATTTTTTCAGTTGAATCTAATAAAAATAGAGCTGAACCTTATGCTTATATATCATATTGTATGTATTTAATAGGTGAATATGAATCCTCTTCTAAATATATTGAAATAGCATCAATAATAGATGACAATTCTTTTATAGTAAAAAAAATGAATGCTATTATAATTAATTATTATAAAAAAACTGAAATTAACTATAAAAAGCCTTTAACGAAAGGTTTATATGATAAGATAAATACTACTTATAATAATTTTATGTATAATTATAATTTAAAATCTAAAGTATCTAATAATTTTATTATTCAGTTTTCTTAAAAACATGATTAAAAAAACTAGATTATTTGTTTATGAATATTTTAAAAACCATCCTTACTCTAAATTTTTATTATCAACCTAATAAATTTCTATAATAAATAAAGATTTTTACTTTTCACTTACTATATAGTACAATTCAATAATCTTATATAAAAATTTTAGTGATAATGGTAACCTCTATGTCAAATGTGAATGAAATTTTTTCTGAAAAATATGATTTATCTCAATTTGAAAATTTTGTTGAAGTCGTGAATACTAGTGATGATTTTCTTGAAACAGCACTTTTAAAAAAATATTCAGATTTAAATGGTTTTATTATAGCTTCTAAAAATAACATTGAAATTATAAAAGATAAATTGAATCCTAATACTAAGATTTTAGATGCAGAAAATAGTATTCCTACAGGATATAAATTATTCATAACAAAACATATTACTGATGTTGTAGATGTAGATCATTTCGAGTTATTTTTATCTAACTTACACAAAGCAATGGACGAATATTCTAGAGTTATTTTACTAGAAAAAAACATAGAAATGAAAGAAATAGAAGATCAAATGAATATAAAAAATATGAATGACATTGACTATGTTTTTTCAGAATCTGGTTTTATGGTTACAAATGTCATAAAAATAGATGATAAAGAATATATTATCGAAGCTCTAAGAAGATAAATTAATTACATTCGTAGAGAATGCTTTTAAAGCATTTCTTTCTTTAAAAATATTTATTTTATCTGCCTAAGTTTAAAGCTATTTTTGCTCCTAAATCAGCATTGTTTTTTATTAATGCAATATTAGCTTCTAAGCTTTTTCCTTCAGTTATATTTTTTATTTTACCCAAAAGAAAAGGTGTTATATCTTTTCCAGATACATTTAGTTTTTTACATTCTTCTAAGGCTTCATTTATTGCAGAATTTATTAGTTCTTCATCCATAGAATATTCTGAAGGTATTGGGTTTGCAACTATTATTCCTCCTTTTAAATTTAGATCATACTTTGTAAAAATAAAATCTGCAATTTCTTTTGGTGTATCTAATCTATAATCGGTTTTATAATTACTTTTTTGAGTATAAAAAGCAGGAAATTCATCTGTTTTATATCCAATTACAGGAACTCCAAAACTTTCCAAACATTCTAAGGTTTTAGCTATATCCAAAATAGATTTTACTCCAGCACAAACAACCGCTACATCCGTTTGCATTAATTCATATAAATCTGCTGAAATATCCCATGTTCTTTCAACTTCTCTATGAATACCACCCAATCCTCCTGTTACAAAAACTTTAATTCCTGCCATATAAGAGCAAATCATTGTTCCTGCAACCGTTGTAGCTCCATTTTTTTTGTTTGAAATAATATAAGGAATATCTTTTCTACTTACTTTATAAACATCTTTAGAATTTCCAAAAACTTCTAATTCATCATATTCTAAACCTATTTTTATTCGACCATTTATTATTCCTATTGTTGCTGGAGTAACTCCTTGTTCTCTTATTATATTCTCTACTTCTCTGGCTGTTTTTACATTTTCAGGGTATGGCATTCCATGAGAAATTATAGTTGATTCTAAACTAACTATTGGTTTTTTATTATCTAAAGCTAATTTGACTTCTTTTGAAAAATCTAAATATTTATGAAAATCCATTATTTACCTTTTTATTCTAATTTAAAACATAATCAAAATAGTTTCTATGATTTTTATAGAATCTATTTTAACATATATTATATGTACTTAAATAATCCTTTTTTATTGTAC
>ERZ1292633.1578-Hain-H41-02um-R1-1578-length-24444-cov-5_pt1 | contig 24444 bp, 11 predicted proteins | sample MGYA00564406_ERZ1292633 | MGnify/ENA primary metagenome ERZ1292633 (study PRJEB36523, sample SAMEA6512639) | groundwater metagenome | collected 2019-01-08 | study: AquaDiva: Metagenomics assemblies of 32 groundwater samples | reverse complement strand
TGCCAGCACGAACACGGCCACGATCGCGAAGGTCGACCCGGCGCCCAAGTGTTGCATCATCAAGGGAAAGCACTGTGCGACCGCCGCGTTACTCAGCCAGTTAGTCATCGCGGCCGCCCCTGCGGCGGCAGAGCGTAAGTGAAGGGGATAAATCTCCGAGTTGACGACCCACGGCACCGGGCCCATCCCAGGACTGAAGGCCGCGAGGTAAAGGAAGAGCAACACGATGGACAAGTGGCCACTGGTGGCCGCCGGGATGTGGCTGTGCAAAAACGACACCACGGAAAAGAGCACCAGCGCGACGAAGCAGCCCAGCAACGACACGAGTAGTGAGGGGCGGCGGCCGTAGCGATCCACGGTGAAGATGCCGACGATGGTCCCCGCCGCGTTCATTCCGGCTAAGGGAATGGACCACAACACGGGCGCGACATCGCCAGAAACGCCGGAATCCTTCAGAATCGCTGCGCTGTAGTACATGACTGTGTTGATGCCGCTGAGCTGCTGGCACAGTTGCAAGCCACAGCCGACGAGGAGCCGGCTTCGCATGCTGGGTGCGAGCAGCGCACGAAACGAAAAACCACCGGCACCATCACTGGCGTCCACGCCGATGAGCGGGGCACATGGGCCGTGATTCACGGCGTCCACGTCGTGGGGGGAGTCGGTCGCACCGACGAGACGAGCATGGTCCGTTGGTGGTGCGTCGCCCTCCGCTGGCGACAATACGGCGGCGAATTCTGACATATCCATCCCCAGCGACGCCGCCACGTGACGCGCTTCGTCGTGTCGCGTTGCCCCCCGGGACCACAGCCACCGCGGCGACTCTGGAACAAAGCGGCACAGCAGGATCAGCTGCAGCAGCGCGGGCAGCGCCCCGAGACCAAACATGACCCGCCACCCAAGTTGAACGGAAAGCGATACGACGCAAATCGCCGCCACAATGGCGCTGATGAACTGCGCGCCGGTGATGAACAAGTTGTTGATCGTGACCACACGGCCGCGCCATGCCGTGGGGGTGATCTCGGCGAGGTAGACGGGCACCACCACCGAGGCGCCGCCGATGCCCAGACCGAGCACGATGCGGGCCGCCACGACCGTCCAAAATTCCGGCGCGAATGCCAAAACCGTGGACCCTAGGATGAAGCACGCGTCGGACGCAATGACGGCGGTCCGTCGACCCTGCGTGTCCGCGACGAAACCGCTGATGGCCGAGCCTATGAAGGCGCCGATAATTCCCGATGCCACCACGAGACCGGCCTGCCAGCTGTCCTGAGGGAAGTTCAGATCTTCGCTCAGGCGCACCATCGCACCGTTGACGATTCCGGTGTCGTAGCCAAACAGAAAGCCGCCTAGGGCGGCGCAGAGCGTGAGAGTCCAGGATACACCGCTGGCGCTCGGCGCTCCGGTGTCAGTGCTCGTCATTCGCAGCCCACTTCAAGTTGAATCGACGCTCGAAACAAACAACAACAGTTGGGCGACACAAAGGCGACCTTTCTTGTCCTTCGCTTGCAACACACCCGATGTGAACAACAGTGACAGGAAAAGGGAAGGGGGCTACCCGAAACAGGGGGCGCCGCACGCCCAGAAATTTTTCCATCGTCACGTGATCACAACATGCACACGATGGCGTCAATCGCCGCGAAGGGCACCGCGCCGAAGTCGTAGTGCATGAAGTCACCACGGTGCAGCCGTCGCATCGGGAGGGCCAGCGAAAAGTAGTCGAGGCAGCCCACCTGCCGCTGCCAGATCGGCGATGCCCACGCACGGCGGCTGCGCTCAGCCTCGTGGCTGGTGGAGCTGTTGTCGTCGCCTGGCGTGCTTTCGCGGTCATCACGGCGCTGAGCTTTGGTGAAATGTGGGCACATGACGGCTTCCCCGATGTGCGAGAAGACCCCTAGCCGGTAGTTGGTAATGCGCGACCCACGCATCTTGCGTGGCCGGGGCCACGCCGGGGGGCCCAGCCAGATGATTCGAAGCGAAAAGTTCGTGACGAGTGACGCACGTGTCATGGCGAGTTCGGCGGCGTCTGCCACCTGCCTGACTCGATCGGCGTAGTGGCGAAACGTCCACTGGCCGAAGCTTGCCGCCCAGGCGCCGATGCCGAGGACGACGACCGCATGGCCAGGCGGCGGGGACGGGGCGGCAAGCTTTTGATTGTTGCTTTCAAATACCTGGGTGAGCGATGACGGCGAGGGGAAGGGGCTGGTGGCAGAGGGCAACCCCTTCACCGGCCGCACCACCATGGAGGCGACAATATCGGAAAGCGTCCGGTTCACCTGATCCAAATACGGGTCCCATGCAAACCGGATCGAGAAGTGGTCGCGCGACGCCGCGGCAGATCGTGTCGTCCTCTGCGGAGTTGCTGATCGAACCACGGGCACCGCTGCGGTGCGGTGGCCCAGCTGAATCGTAGTGGTGTCGTTGGCCGCCGAGTATCGTCGGCCGCACCCAAGGTGGCGCGCCTTCGCCTTGGCGGGGATCCGGTTGAGCAAGACTCCCTCCATGGAGCGGTAGACGGTCCTCGTTTGCGAATCACCAATGAAGAAAATTGTCAGCGCCCCTCCATGACGGTCCCGCAGCGACGCAAGGGTGCGAACGGGAAACATGCTGAAACTGTTCCGATGCGAGAGAGAAAGCAGGGGACCGCCGCCTCCGTTGCGCGGGTTGGGCGGTCGAATCGCCCAGCGGGGGATCAGTTCCACATCCCAGCCATTCCACGGGTAGTACCGTGGGGGGTGGCCGTCGAGGCCGGCGGGCAGCGAACGAGGACGAACGGGAGCGTGGGAGGAGGGGCCGATTCCTGCCTTCATCTTTTTAACGCGGTGCCAGGACCACGAGACGGGATGAATCGACATGACTCGAGGTGAGTCGCCGTTGGTGATTGGGGTTTCTGCAGACGGAACATCGCTCAGTGGGGGCAGGCGGAAAACGGCCGTCCCCGAGCTCACGGGTCCCTCTAGCGAACGTTCTGCCGAACGGCGCGTGGCCGGAGCTGTGGGCGTTTGCCGCTGCTGCTGCTGCGCGTCACATCGAAACGGCACCCGAAGGATCGGTAGAGAGGAGCCAGGGAACGGCACCGTGTCACACTGCTCCGACACCGCGATGTTCACCCAGTCGAAAAGCGAAGTGCGGGTGGGATGGGCTGCGGGTCGAGCCTTGCCCGCCCCATCGATGGTTCGCTGTGGAACCGGTGTCGCGGAAGGGATCGCCCAAACCCGATGCACGTCCTTGACGGTCAACAAGTAGCTGCCGGGAAGCCGGACGGCCGTCATGGCCCGGTAGGCGACCAAGGCCACCACCGCGTGCGACGACGGTGACTCTGCGCTACCGCCGTCAACGGCTCTGCCTCGGTGGCTTTGGAATGTGGCATTTAGAAACGTCACGACGCCGCTGGCGACTTCAGGCCCATCGGCGAGAACGGAAAGGGCATGCGGACCGCAATACCGCAGCCAAGATGCTTCCGACGGTGACACTGCGCCGGTTCGCTTCCGGAAACACGTTGCATGCGTAGAAAGCAGCGGCTTCACGCTCGTGAGTGGAACGCGAATGACGAAGTCGGCTTGAAAAGAGCACGGCAACATACTTCCACTTCCGACCAACGGTCCGCCGTCAAGCAGGCCAGACGCCGTCGGTCGTGGAAACACGGAAGGAAGCCACCATGGCCTGACTGCCGCCCGGGGGGCGCCGAGGTGGCCTAACCACCAAGGAGGGGCTGAAGTCCGGTTTTCCACAATGGCGATGTCGTCATTCCCCTCCGCCGCAGCAAACAGGTCGCGTGCGGCTTCGCTGGGTTCACGCGTTTCGCGGGGCTCGTCGTCATCTTGGTCGACGAGTGGAGCAGCCTCTCGCTGCATGCCCAGGTCGGTGACACCATCTGTCCGTGGGTTATCGGCGTCCTGATGGCCAACATGGACATCATCGACGGGAGGCGCCGCCGGCAATGGGCTGCGCCAACTGGAGGGCTGCGCCGTCAGCAGCAGGAACCCAAGAAGCAAGCACGCCGTGCCGCGCATCAGCGACCGCCGGTGAGATGGCGTCACTTTCGCGGTTTCCTCTCCGCTGGGGACGACAAAGAACACTTGGCCAGGTCCGTCGACGGTGATGCCGCCCGCTACAGCTGTTTGCATGGCTGTTTGCCGTATCATCTACCGATTTGCGACCATGATGTTTACCGTGTGCAGACTGAAATACTAACAAGTGTACTGCGCCCTCTCCCACCCCTTTTGTTCCCCCCCTCGTGTCAGTCAGATGGGGAGCGATGATCGCCCGTAGAGACTTCGACTTGGCTCACTTGACATGGAAAGGCGTCGAGGGAGACACCGACGGACTATCGGCCGATGACCCAATGGGGCTCCGGAACGGGCCCTCCGTCCTACGGGTCCCCTGTGATCATATCGACGAGGACATCGGCAACGCTGAAGAGAAGGACCGAACGATCGTAGTGCATGTGGTCGCCCCGGTGCAACCGCAGCAGCGGGAAGCTCATGGAAAAGAAGTCGAGGCAGCCAATGGCCCGGCGCCACGCGTCCGAGGAGCCTGCGTCGACTCCTTCGTCACCGAGCGCATATCGCGGAGCGCACAACATTTGCTCACCGATGTAGGAGAAAACACCCAGACGGTAATTCGTGATCCGGAAGCCAGGCATTTTCCTCGGCTTGGGCCATGCCGGGGGACCCAACCATATGAATCGCACAGAGAGGTCCCGCTGCCCTTCATGGACGCACTGTCGGACGAAGGCCTCCGCAACGCGCGCCACTTCGCGAACCCGAGTCGCGTACTGAACGTAGGTCCATTGCCCAAAACTCGCGGCCCATGGGCCGAAGCTCAACACCACGATAAGGTGCCCATCCGGCGAGCGTCGCAACGACGTAGGAGGCGTCTGGTCGCCCCGCCCGCCCGGACGACTGGTGTCCCCACTACCCCCTCTCCGTAGATACGTGAGCCACCGCGCCACGGTGCCGTTGAGGGCGTCGAGATACGGATCCCACTGGTAGCGCAGGGACAGCGCAGGGAGCCGCCCCCGGCCACCCCGTCGTTTCGGGTGCGTGGCGTTACCACGCACGGCATCCACGGGCGCTGAGCCATCAGTAGGTCGCCGCGGCCGCTGCGCCGGCGAGAAGTCGACCTCGAGCTGCCCTCCCTTTGCCAGCGACACCGGGGCATTCTTCAGCACGGCCTCCATGGCTCGGAACACCGTGCGGGGTTGGGAGTCGCCACAAAAGAGTAGCACCACCGGGGCGCCGTCGTGCTCGTCGATGAGCCGATGCACGGCGGCCGTCGGATCCACGCTGAAGGAGCCGAAGATGCCGAACTGACGAGAAAGGCTGCGTGCCGCACTGGTGGGTGCCCTTCCCAGGGCAAGCCAGCTCCGGTGCAGTTGGATGCCTTCCGTCGCGCCCTTCCACGGGTAGTACCGGGCCCCCAAGCCGTCGCCACCAACGGGAGTGGGGCGGCCTTTCCACGGCGCCGCCTCTTTCCTCCACGTCCACGCGACCGGGTGAACCGCTCTGGGGAGCAGCGCGCCAGCTCGACTCACCAATGGAAATGGGTCACCTGCACTCGGGGGTGCAGCCTGGCAGTCCATCTGGCCCTGCCACACGGGTTCTGGAGACGTGTAGGGCACCGTATCGCACGCCTCGGTCACCGCGATAGCGGTCCAGTCGGCCTCAGCGCCTTCCGTCACTCGCCGCCGTGGCAGCCTCCACGCGCCATGGGCACTGCTGATGCGGACCGTGTACCGCCCTGGCAAGGCGACGTCGACGTTCACTCGGTATCGAAAGTGAAGCTGCGGCCCGCCGGCGGGAGGCCCACGGGCCGTCGGGTCATTGTCAACTATGCCCACGACGGATGCGTTGAGCAGCCAGGCGGTGCCTGTGGTGATCTGAGGTCCCTCCGCGATGACGTAGAGCGCATGCGGCCCAGCGCGCCATTCCAGGCGCCTTCCAGCCTCCTCCTGCGATCCCATCGACAGCCCGGTGCGCGTCACGTTGCACGTCGACCCGCGAACATCGGCGATAGACGCGTAGGCAACGACGATGGAGACGACCTTCGACCATCTACACGCATGCGGCGGGACACCTGCGAGAGAAGGCGGCCGCGGGAAGCGAAGGGGAGCCCAGGCGGGCCAGTCACCCGCCGGCTGTGCCTCCATTGTGTTATCATCCGGAGAAGGCACCCGATCAAGTCCCGGGGACCCAACAAGCCGTGCGGCTAGAGGACGACGAGTCGGAGATATCGCGTTGGGAAGGGAGATCGGTGCAGGCTCCCCTGAAGTTTCCGCTCCGGTCACTTCTACGCCGTTCTGAGCGACCGGGCTTGCCGTCCACCGCAATTGGACGTTTCCCTGGCTCCAGGGACTTGCACGTTCCCCACCAAGGTACCACAACAAGGCCAGACCCAGCATGACGAGCGACGAGGCGAAGGTCACCCGCATGGAAGCAGACCGGTGGACGCTATCCCGAGGCGGGTCGACGGAGACAACACCCACGGGAGGGGGGGAGGCGACATCGCCAGGAAGCACCATAGGCGCGCAGCGCACCGTCCAGCGAACGACCTCACAGCGGCGGTTGATGTGGCGGTTTGGAGCGTCTCACGCAGCACGACTCACAACGAGCAAACGATCATTTGTATGCTTGTCCCTTACGATGACCCATTCCCTGCTAGGTGTTAGGATCGATCAAGGGGGGTCCCGGTGCTGTGACGAAGAACGCTGGACCGAAACACAAAGACGGCCCTCGTGCGCACAGTGCCCCGAAGAAGCCACGATTCGCACGAACCGAAAATCGAAGGGAGGGCGAAAGAGAATACATGTCGACGGCGGAAACGGCACCGACTCATGCGGCCAGCGGCAACAGCCGAGAGAGCGTGACCAAAATGCGCTCCACCTCCTTCCGGTTGTAGCGCTTGACGACCTCGTCTAGCTGTCGCAGCGAGTCCAGGATGTCGACGCTGCCCGTGCCACGGAATTCCCACCGCGACACGAGATCATGCAGGGCGCGGTTCGGAGCGCTGCCCTCGGAGCCGACCGCGCCGCAAGTCAAGCAGCAGTGCGCCGCCCCTGCCGTGCCGCTGTTCCCGGATTCCGCAACCTTCATCGTCGCCGCGCACGACGCGCAAAAGCAGTGGCCGCATGGGGTCAGCACGACCGCGTCGCTCATCAATTCATCGCACACCGGGCAGGTGAGCTCAATTTCCGCCGCTTTTTGCATGTCGAGCACGTCGCGAATGCTCAAGAAGATCGACCGAATCGCGGCGTGAATCTCCCCCTCGCGCTGCATGACGCCAACGAGGCGTTCGAGTTGCGCAGGAAGGGTGTCAAGCTCGATCACACTCTGGATTCCAATCTCGCGAGACCGCTCGCCGGCGTTGAGCTCGTCTTCAAAACGTTCGGCGATGGCTTCATCTCCGAATTCCTTGCGCCGTCTCCAGACGATATACTTTTGCGCCAGCGCCACTCGTTCCTCGCGTCCTTGCTCCAAGCGCGAGGACACTGCCGAAATATTTTGCCGAAACGTTGAGAGTTGATCGCGGATGCGCATCCGTAGGCGATCCATCGCGGCCTTTCTGGACGCAAGAATCTGAGTTTGAGTCGACGCTTCTTGGCGAAGCTGTTGCATCAGACGAACCGCCACCGAAACGTCTCCCAGCATGGTCTCCGCGAGGCCCAGCTGCTCCACGAGTTCTAGCACATCGTTACCCCATGACGCGGCACTGGAACTTGACATTTTTGAGGGTGAACTAGGCGCGCCGAAGAAGGAGTCGTTGTTGACTGAATCTTCGGCCTCAGGCGGCTTGTCATCCTCATCCACTGTCGTGGAAGATCCCGCCGCCTTTCTCGCTGCCTCCTCTCGCTTGAGTTTCTCTTGCAGCAAAAGCGCCTTTATTTTCGACAAGTTGAACTCCACGTCCTTTTTGACGTTGGCGACGCAGTGAACGTCGGACTGGTAGTCCTGAATGAGCACGCCACCCCGGCGGCGAATCTTTGCCTTGGTTTCGTTGATTTGCACAATTTCGTCGGCGGTGGCGTTCTTTGGGTTCGGCGGCTCGAACATTTGTGCGGCGGCCAGCTTCGCGGCGTGCGACGGCGTTGCGAGCGGGGCCGTACTGGCAACATGATGGTGCATCACATGTAACACGGCATGGCGAGGACTGAAGTTCGCCGACGGTGCGGCCGCCTCGCGCAGTTCGTTCGTCGCGGCACGATCCAACGGTTCCATGGTCCCACCTCCCGCGTGGGTCGCGGGTGCGACGGCTCCTCCGTTGTCGGTGCTCAACAGCGGGGCGACTACACGCAAGTCCAACGTAGGGACAGGGCCCTCAAGGGCCACTCCCGGAGCGGCGGCAGAACGATGGGGTGATGCGGCATCCGAAGCGATGGCATCCTGGCCCTGCGGTGGATGGCGTTGACCACCACAACGGTTCGCCTTGGGCGTACTACTTGTGGCCTCGCCGGCGATGATGGCGCCCATGACGCCAGCAGGGTGCGATGCCGTCGGCTCGTGACGCCCTCCCTCCTGCGACCGGTGGACGACGCCACCTGACGAGCCGACGGAACCGGGGTGCGGCGGCGCGTTCGCATTAGGCCGTTGTGGCGGCAGCGAGGCTGGCTGTGGCTGCTTTGTTGCCGGTGGCGGCGCGATGGGAACTGGGAGGAGGCGAACCGCTCCATTCCCCCCATCCTTCCCGACCGGCGCCAACGCCGTCGCAACGGTTGATGGTGACGACGCGACGTGCAGCTTCGGCTTGCCGCTCATATGATGCGCAGGGCCGGTTTGGAGAGCGGTTGGCGGTCCTCCAGCCGCAAACGGAGCGGTGTGCGCCGTTTCCACCGCGGTGCCCGCGTGGACGGCAGAAGGGACCAGAGGTGACGCTGTGGCGGTCGCGGCGGCGGCGGCCGGAGGCAATGACATGGCTAGGTCACCCCTTTTCGCACCACCACTATTCGTCGTGGTCGCCGCAGCGGTCGCACTTCTGGCGGGATGGCCTTCCTTGGTGGCTTCCGCGGCAACGCGACGGCTGTCGGTTGGGCGCGCGCCGTTTGGTGGCAATTCGCCTAGCCCGGTGGCGACCTCGACTTCGGCTGCCCGTGTGGGAAGCCGGGTAGGCGGGTCCGCGCGACTCGTGCCACCAGGCAACGCCGTTCCTGGCGCGGCCTCGGCCGCCGGGTCCGGGCGCCGCTGATGATGCGGCGAGCTGGCAACACCGGCGAGCGGCGGCAACGCCCCGGAAACGGTTGCCGTTCGATGTACCGATGTGCCACTGACGCTTGGCGCAGCGGCCGCAGTGGTTAGATGAGGGTAGGACGAGGCCGGAGGGGATCCGGCGGCAGCCACAAGCGGCCAGACCGCCGGCAACGCTGACAAGGCGTGACCTCCACTCGCAGCTACCTGCGGCGCCGGGACAACCGGCAGTCGGTTGGCCGCAGTCGGTTGGCTCGCGTCGTGCGATGTGTCGTGGGGGGCGGCAAAAGGGGGCGAAGGAGGCCCAGCAGCCTTGATCGCTCCGGGCAACGTCACTGTCGGCTGTGCTGGGGGTCGAATTGGGCTAGGCAGGCTCCCCAGCGAGGTGCCTTGGTGTTGCGTTGCGTCCGCTGCGCGGCGGGCCGACGGGTGGGCGGGTGAGGACGGATCCGCGGAGCTGTTGGCCACGGGTCGCCGGGGAGTGATCTCCTGGTGGTGATCGCCCGACGACTGTGGACTGTGGACGGTGACGCTGGCAGGGAGCCGCTCCATTGGCGAGGCCAGCGTCGGTCCGTTAGCAGTGCGCGGCCCTTGCGAGGAGGGTAGACCCGACACGGAATGCTTCGAAGCCGTCGCAGCCGCAAGGTGTCCATCGTCATCCTCGGGATGGGGCGGCGGATTGTGTTGGTATCGAATCGACGCCGCCTCCGCCGCCGCAACTGCTCCTTCGGAGGGCGACAATAATGGCGACACGTCACCGCGGTGGCCGACCGCTGTCGGCTGCGCCGAAGGACGGTCCTGAGGCCTGGCGGCGGCGTCAGCGGCTGCCGCGAGATGTGTTGCTGTCGTCGTCGTCGCGTCGCCCCGGTGACCGCTGCGATCGATAGCGCTCTCCATTGCTGTGAGAAAATCGCGCAACTCGTCATCCGACATGCTGGGCTTCTTGCCCTCGGTCACCTTGGCTCCGCGAGAGGCCACCGACTTGCTGTCAGTTCCCGCCGGCTTCATGCCAGGCCTCGGCTGGACTCGGATGAATGGCTTGGCCGCGGAAACCAAACGCGAAGCGGTCTGCTCCAATCCCCCGCCACGGCTGCGGCTGTCAGCCGTTCCACGGGAAGAGGACGTCCTGTCGGCACGGCTCGGGGGCTGCGACGTGAACGGGCCGATGCCCCCCCCGTCAACGCCGTGGGGGACACAGGTGTTCGCGGGTGATTCAGCAGTACTGGCATGGTCATCCGGAACTCGATGCGGGGTCACCAAGCTGCTCTTCGCAATCTTCGATGCCTGTTGTGCTGCCCGTTGTGCTTCGGCTGCCTCCACCACCTCCCTTTTGACTTGCTGCTCGTGGTGTCTGGCCGCGGCCAGGCGCGCAGCATCGTGGTGCTGCTTGAGCAAACGCTGGAGAACGGCGGTGAGTTGCACCTGGTGCGTCGCCATCGCGGACTCGTGCTCCTCGAGGGAGATCGGCTGATCATGCAGCACCGATTCCCAGAAAGCCGCCAAGTCTGACGACGAAGACGTGCGATGCTGATTGTCACGTGCTAGCAGTCGACGTTGCTGCACGGCGGCGGAAGCGTAATACTCGTCGGTGCGAATGTCGCTGGCGACAAACACTCGGCGGGCAGGGTATCGCTGCTGAGCGGTTTGCGCCAGTCGCGACGGCGACACGGCCGGGAGGTATTCCCCATCGAAGAACTGATGCGAATTGTCGAACATTACCTTCAAACCGACTAGAAAGGAAGGGAAGGTAACGCAAATCAGACAGATTGAAATGCACCAACGACGAGACGTCGATTAAAAGGGATGACCTAAGAATTCGCTCAATTCGGCAAACACCATCCGCAAAAGGCCTATCCTCCGTCGCGCAGCCGCACTCGACCTACGACCCTCCGCACCGGGGAGCCATCCGCCACGCCAGAATCGTCGCGCACAATGCCAGAGAATGTGCGTGGAATCACCAAACTGGCGATGTTTGCCCCTGCCGCGTCGCCACCATCTGTCTTCGCCGTTGTCACTGCCTCCTCCCCTTCGTCGCCGAGTAAAGGTCGAAGGTTGACGTCCACTGCGAATCGCCGCAGCATCAAGCGAGGCACGTCGAGTTGCGAGCTGCGGGGGTCCCCGTGGTAGCCAACCGGCCCACACGCCGACCCAAAGGCACGTCGCAAGGATTCCAGCAAGCCCACGGAAGGGCTATGGCCCCTCTCGGCGGCCGTCGCTGTGGATGGGGTGCGATGCCCAAAAGGAGCCATCGGACGGGGAGCAACGTCGACGGAAAGCACCGAGGCGGGGTGGCCCGCGTACGTGCCGTGCCGCACATGCCGGACCGTGTGGACAACGGCGGGAGGGGACCGATCGACGCTGGCCATGGGATCCTCCTCTTCGTGGCGAATCCCTCCATCGTCATGATCTGCCGATCCGAAATGTAGGAGGTGTAGCGGCTGGTCCAAGCAGCGGTGCATGTCCACGTGGCCCCACACGATGATCTCAAACGAGGAACGCACGATGGTGACCACCGGCGAAGGAGAAGAAGAAGTGTCCACACGAGCAGCGGACGGAGAAGGAGAAGACGTGTCCACAACTGCAAGGTGGTCCCGGCGACGTGGCATGCTGGCCGTGAGACCTTGAACCAGCACGAGGCCGCTCTCATCGTCGGCGAGCCGATCGACCACGTGGAAGGCAGCACTGGCGGGCTCACCCACGACGGCGGCGCCGAAACGAGCAATGTATCTCTCGATCGACCAGCCGTGCATCGCTCGCTTGGCGCCGAGGAGCAGGTCACCCTCCTTCATAACTCGTCGTTCCGCCGTCGACGCCCCCGCGCTAGTCGGATTTGACAATAGCCCGGCGTTCGTCAGCGGCATGAAGGCCGGCTTGTCGATCGTCCACAATGCGCCGAGTGAACTAGCGAAGGACGCACGACCTGGGCGTCGGGGAACCACCCGAACGATGGCTTGGCGACTCGAACCTCCTGCCAACTCAGCGGCACCTGGAGGAGGGACGGCAGCAACATAGCCGCGTTGAAGCCAGTTGACTTCAACGGAGCGCACGCCCTGGTGCGACTGCCTCACCAGCAGGCGACACGCATCCACGTTCGAGCGACTGACGCGACGGACGATATCCTCGTTTGCGACGTCGCTCACTTCGGCCAGCTGACGGCGCGAGTGGACTTTCTCCGCAGTGGATCGCACGTTGCGGACGTCGCGGAGAGGACGCAACAGCATGCGGCAAGGGGTGTAGCCGAGCATTCGTAGTGGGATTGTGCTATGATTTATCCGCAGTTCCGAAGAAAGCCGCAGCGTGTGTCGTTATTTTTATTGTCGGTGTCGTCGTACTCAATCGGGTGAATGTGTGTGTGACCTTCCCACCGCTTTTGAGCTCGTACCCCCCAAAAGAGCACAAGCCAACCGTTCATCAACGTGCTCATCGCTGTAGGCCGCTCCAATATTTCGCCCTCTTCTCGCGATAAGCCACTACTGAGCATTCTCACCCGCGCCCATGCCCTGCGCTCACCATCCTGTCCCTCAATCTCCTGTCGTGAGAAAAATCGCGGCGAGTGACATTTCGCGAGAGACGTGGAGAGAGAGTGAGAGAGAATATGGAGCGGTGTGAAAAGCCGACAGTTGCACCACAGCGCAGAGGAGGGGGAAAAACAGAAAGCAGCATAACGTGTGAGTGGCATAACGGTGGCGAAGAAGGATTGCACGACGCTTCCAGGAGTTGAACAAGTAGGGTCGCCACCGGGAAAGGGGGGGAAGGGGTCAACGATAGTTCAAAATTCGCTTTGTTTTTGTTGGTTTCCGTTCAACTTTGCGCATTTCGGCTGCGACGGATGGATGGGCGGGAAGGGCGCAAACGGCATGGGTGATACGGCTCCGCGCGGCAGACAGCGAGTTGGGGAAGAGTTCGGGCGGGGTCTTTCAGGCTTCCCCTCTGGCCTACAGCGAACGCGAGCGAGAGAATGTGTGTGCAACCTTGGGAAAGACCCCCCAAAAAGAGGGGCCGCTGCTAACCCACCCACGCTGCCCTTGCGTCACCGATCACGGCCTTATTCTCTAGCACGCACAGCCATCGTCCTTCGGCTTGCTGCGGGGCACAGGGCCTGCAGGGGGCAACTTCACGCCACCCTGGCGCCCGGCGCCCGGTCCGGCGGTCGCTAGGCGGGCTTTGATGTCCCCCGTCATCTTCATGAACGCCTGCTCTACGTTGGAGGAGTTCTTTGCCGACGTCTCGATGAAAGGAATGCCCAGCGAGTCAGCGAATTCCTTCGCCGTGTTGTAGTCCACTTGGCGTTGCGACGCCATGTCGGACTTGTTGCCCACGAGCAACTTGTTCACGTTGTCCGACGCGAACTTGTCGATCTCCTGGAGCCACGTCTTGACGTTGTCGAACGTTTCCTGCTTCGTGATGTCGTACACGATGATAATCCCGTGCGCGCCGCGGTAGTAGGACGAGGTGATCGTGCGGAACCGCTCCTGGCCCGCCGTGTCCCAGATTTGCAGCTTAATCGTCTTGTGATCTTGCTCGACGGTGCGGATCTTGAAGTCCACGCCGATGGTGGAGATGTACGACTCGGTGTAGGTGTCGTCCGCAAACCGCAGCAGGAGGCAGGACTTGCCGACGCCGCTGTCGCCGATGAGCAGCAGTTTGAACAGGTGGTCGTATTCCACGGACATGAGGGCGCGAATGTGTGGGCTAAGAGAGAGCTATGAAATAGAGGGAATAAATGCTAGGGTCAACTTGGAACAGAGGGGGACGAGGGGATCCCGACGGATGCGCGTACCATGTCGTGAAGATCCCCAAGGGCGAGGCGAGCTGCCCGCTCAAGGTGCCAGCGCGTGTCGTTTTGATTGTACGAGTGAGTCGGGATGGGGAAGGAAGTTGGAAACTCATCTCCATTTCGAAAGATTGGACAAAGAAACAATACGTCGCGGTGGCCGTCGATACTCTCGAGTAGGTCACCCAAACCCGGCGATGCCGTGCAACGACGGTTGCGGCACGACTGGGGCCCCATTCACGCCAACCGGTTCACCCTCTCGCAGAGGACGACGGCCGTGAGATGCACCGCCATGAAGGGGTGCTTCCCAGGGAACAGAATTTCCGCGACAGAGCGAATCAATTGAGTGAACAGTTGGTACGGGCACACGGCGACCGCGTCCAAGTAGAGGCGTCGAGGCACACCGTAGCTCGACGCGCGCGGCGGACCGTCCACCCCGGGGTCGTCGTCCAGCGACTCGAAGGGGCCATCACGTTCGTCGCCAGATGCCGCGTCTTGCCCTCGGCCTCCGTCTACGCCATCCTCCGCGTCGTTGATGACCTCGACGCAAGCATCAATAATATCCCGCGATACCCGACACGCCACCGCGGTGTCGGTCGTGGTGGGGTCGATCAACATGGTGGTAAAGTAGCTCGACATGAGGCTGCTGGGCGGGAATAATGCCCTTGCCGTGGCGTGGGCCGCGCCTCGAGAGGAAGAACTCGAACCGTTGAATAGCGCCGCTCGGGAAGCGGCCATCTGGCGGCAGCGCGCGAAGTACTTCACCCACTCTCCGTGAAGGGTCCTGATTTTGTCGTGCGGCATCCACGTTGTGGAATAGGGGCTGTAGGTGGCGTCTCGTTGCTCGGCATGCGCCTTTTCGGCGTCGGCGAAGGCCCGCCTGGTTTCGACCGTCCAGTCGCGGGCGCCGCCGGATGGAGCGGAACCGGTGTGGGAGGACAGGTCCTCGCGCCGCGCCTGGCTAGAGCGTCCGATGACGCCGAGGAAACGATCGCAAAGCCGCTGCAGCATCGGCAAGCGCCGAGCGGCTTCGTCCTCCGTCATGGCGACCCGGGCGGCGCCCTCATCTTGCTGGCAAACGAGCAGCTGCACCCAGTCACGATCGATGCTCCCTGTCGCGGAAGGTACCACGACCGGCTGAATCGCGGGAGCCACTGGGGCATGCCACGGCGACGGACCGCCAGCGGCTCTGCGGCTATTGGCACCCCGGTGTGACGAGCTGGGGGACAGCAGGTGGTAGTCGCGACGCTGGACAACTGACATCCTGGGTCCTCCGGAAAGTTACTTCAAATGCACAGAGGGCTGTCTTTCGGGAGGGTATCAGGGTGGTTCGAATCACAAAGCACGAAAAATAGGGAGCGACCAAAGCTTCGGAACGATCAAAGCTTCCGCGCGGCCCAAGTTAGAGTGTCTGCAAGAATATGTCCAACCATACAAAAAAAAAAAACTGTGGATAGAATTCACCAACGCCGCGATGGGTCCGCGACGGGGGCTCTGACCCGGGGGTGTTAAAAAAGGTATGTTGGCGCGCGTGTTATCGTCCAGTCATGCAGGAATCGCGTACATGCGTTTTAGCTGCTCGTCCGCAGCCCTCGCGGCCGCCACATCGAAGACGACGTCCACCGAACCTGGCGTACAGTTTTCCAGCGTCAGAATGACTTGCGTGTCATCCTTCAGCTGCCGCCTCATCTGCTCGAAATGCGCAAAGTCGCGCACCTGGGTGCCATTGACGGCCCCGACGATGCGCGTCACGACGTTGGCGGCATCGTAGCCTTGATTGACCGCGTGCGGCAGCACTTGCGACACGACGACGAGCTCCTTCCGGTCGCGCGAGGCGTCCGCGGAGGTCGTCAGCCAGGTGAGATGCCGAGGCCCATTGTTGAACCACTCCGCACCCCATTCCATCAAGTACGGCACCGTCGACGTCGTGAAGACGAAGCCGCCCAAGAGGGAGAAGACGGGCTCCCCGCGATACCGGTGGTCGAAGAGCGAATTCGGGGTCAGCGAAGGCGCGCAGCCAGGCCGGACAATCACGCGGACGCGTTGCTTGTCGCGAAGGACTTCGAGTGTGACCGGGGCGGCGTCGGGGTCGTCCTTCATTTGCACGATGTGATTGAAGCGGATGCGGTGCCGCGGCCGCCACTCGACCGTGAGATCCTCGGCGATCACGAAGCCGTCGACGGACAGCACCACGTCGTTGGCTTTTAACAAGCCGGTGGAGGGACCAAGCTCGATCACGTGCTTGACGAGAAAACCGGACTCCTTTGGCGTCACGCCAAACCGTGCTCGAATGGCCGCGTTGCTGATCGCTTGGTAGTAGACCCCTAAGCCGGGAAACCCGCCGTGATACCCTGGTGTCAACGACGACGGCGGCGCACCAGCGGTGGCCGGGTCGGCCGCAGGTGCAGGGCCATTCGTACGCCCAGCAGCAATCGACGAGGTGTAGCGGAGGAAACTGCGTGCGAACACAGCGATCACCGGATTTGGGACCAAGTAACTAATATTGTCGCCCGCCGTGAGGGACTGGAAGGCGACGCCGACCACGCGGTCGTCGCAGAGCGCGGGGCCGCCGCTGTTGCCAGGGTTCACCGCCGCGTCGATCTGAATCGCGACGAGGAACCGGTCGACGCCAGGATACGGCGACATGTCGATGCGAGAGACGACGCCGCCGGTGATCGATATCTGGTCGCCGCCGACGGGATACCCCACCACCTTGACGGAACGCTGAAGGGTAGGCAAGCCGTCGAACAGCGAGATGGCGGCGACTGCTTCAAGCCCGGTTGCGGGGGGCGAGGCGGCTGACCCGGGCACTGAGCCGCCCGCAGGCGTCCGTGAAGCATCGCTGGGAGTCGTGACCTGGGTTCCGCCCGCTCCTTCGTCGTCTCCGGCGGCGCCCTGCGCCGCCCCGGCCGCCGTTTCAAACCTGAGCTCTGCAACGTCGGTCCAGAAGCTGTCATCCGCGACGTGCAACAACGCCAAGTCACAGTCGCAGCCGACGTACACCACGTTGGCCACGTGGCGCGTCGCAGAGCCGTGCTTCCGGACTTCGATGAACGTCGCATGCGCGATCACGTGCGTGTTGGTCAAGATGAGCCTCCGGGATGCGTCCACGACGAAGGCGGTACCCGTGACGGCCTGCTGCAGCTTGCGCTGCCAGGGCATCAGGTAGTTTGGCACGGCCACACTCGCGAGCACTTTGACGACGCTGGACAAGATGACATGGGGCACCACGTTGTCCCCTCCGCCCGCGACGCTGCCGACACCGGCCGAGCCGGATGAGCCGACGGCACCGGTGGCGCTCTGCTCCTGCTGCACGCGATGCAGCTCGACAAAGGCGTTGGTCAGTTCGTCAACCCGGACGCGTAGAGCCGCGACCTCGTCGATTGGCGCGGCGTCGCCTGAGCACATGGATCGGGCGGCTGCCTCGTCCCCAACCCCCGTTCCACCACTCGAGGAGAGGGGAGAGAACGGACCGCCGCTGCTGCCGCCGGAATACGACGTTGCGGCAGAACATCCGGAATAACCAACGCAACTCACGGCGTCTTCGAAACAAGAGAGCGCCAACGTCGCCGTGCGCTTGGCTAGCAGAAGGCCGACTGACGATACCAGACGGTGGTGGTGGTGCCGATGGGGACACGACGACTTGGACGCGGTGGAGGCAAGGAAGCGCTGGAACGCACCGCGGTGAAGCGGTAGACCGAGGGTTGAGACGGACCGTGTGGCAAGCTTGACCATTTGTGTGCGAAAAGAAAAGAACACGGGGAGGGAAACCCTGCTTATTGACAAGGGCACTGACAAGGGCGCCAGTCAATCACTTTCGGCAATAGCGGGCCCTTTTGACCATCGTGGGCCAACAGACGCTGCTTCTCGGAGGGATCACTGTGTACTGACGAACCGCGTCACAGGCGCGGATCAAGCCCATCGCTGCCCACCTGGGCATGGTGCCAGCTGAGTCTAAAGTCGCCCGGCGTCGGCAGAGACGGCATAACCGCGCCGCGGCGTGGCGGCGGAGCGACTGGACGTGGCAGCGGCGGGCCGAGCGTGGTGGAGGTGGTGGTCCCGTTGTGGCCCCAGTTCACGTTGGGCGGCGCCGACCGCGCCGCCCACGCGGTGGGGTAAAACGGCGTATGGGGAGCCGATTGCGCCATCGAGGTGGTGCGCAGGAGGAGGTCTCGCGCTACGGACGGCGTCACAATGCCACCTCCCAGATGCGGGGCCGCGGGCCCTCGGAACGCGGAGAAAATCGGGGATGACCCTTCTGGAGAGCCGCCCGACATAACGGGCAACGGCTGCCCGACGCCCCGCGCTCCCACCAGCCCGTTGGGCGAGTGGGCAGCAGCCGGGCCTAGTCTGCCGCCCGCCATCGGCGCAGGTGACCGAGGGATCGAAAAAGGGCTGATGAATCCAGGGGGAAGCGGCGGCGACAGCTCTCTACCTCTCGAGTACAACGTCGCGGCCATACCCGAGGCCGCACCGGACGAGCCGCGGACGACGGAATGACCTTGCAGGTCCCATGATTGTGGTAAGTCCAAGGCTCCGTACTCGACGGACTGATGGCAGGGTTCCCCATGTGTATCGACCAGGCCATCGTGGCGGGGCGGGTACCCCATTCCGTGTTCGGAGCTGCGAGGGCCCAATAACGACCCGGGAGCCGGCGGGATGACTCCGCCGTTGAGGTGATTCGGCGGCAACTGCAAAAGAGCATTGCTTCTCAGGTCCCCGTGGTCAGGGGAGAGCTGGGAGGGGGATTGAAACGGCGATCCGGAAGGATCCGCGACCTCCCGGGGCAGCGCAAGACTCGCCTTCACGTCGACCGCGCGGCACTTGAGACCCACCGCGAGCAGCACGAGGTTCCATCCGACGACGCCGTAAGCCGTGAATAACAGCACGACGCCACCGGCCTCTCGCGCATTGCGGTCGGCCACCAACCAGCCGATGGCGCCACAAAGAACGCCGATCGCCTGTAGGGTGAGAATCACGGGCTCGACGACGCGAGGCAGAAAAGAATTATGCGGCCGCGCCGCCACGAGAAGCGCGGCATAGCCTACGAGCACCCCGAACACCGCCCAGCCTGCGACGTCGCGGCACCAAGCGCGATCGACCAGCGCGACACCGCCCAGCGTGGATATCACGATCACGAGAAGGATCTCCAGCGCACAGAAGGCGGCCGCCCAGGATTGGGTCCACCGGCGGAACACCTGCCCAAAACGGTAGGTAAAACGATGCCGCCAATAGTCTTCGGCGATGACCTGCAGCCAAGCGGCGGCCACACGCGGCTTCGGAAGCACCCCGTCCTCCACGACCGTGTCGTCGTCGTTGTCAGCCGCCGCGCCGTCGGCTTCGTCCCACGCCGCCTCCTTGTAGCCGTGGCGGCGCGGAGGGCTGACCTTCCGAGGGACCGTTGGCCCCACCGCACCGCTACCGACCTCTTGCGGCCGGAACACGTCTTCGTAGTTGTCCTCCTCCGCAAAAAATTCTGCCATCCAGTCACGACGCGGCGGCAGCCGCCCCGTCCGACGGGCGTATTCGTCACGGCGCTTTCGCTCGTCATCGATCGGGTTGACGTAGCGGCGAATGGGGAAGGCCTTGAGCGGCACCTTGTCACTGAAATCCCCGCCGCTGCCGCCGCCGGCCTGGTTCGACGTCGCGGGCGCGAAGGCAGGGTCCGTCACCACTTCGCGGATCGCGGACGAAGGGAACATCGCCGCGACTCGCGCATTCATGGACGCAGGCACGCCATAAGGGTCCACCAGCAACGGATCGTCACCGAAGGTTCCTCCACTGGCCATCCCACCGCCGTGTTCCTCGTGTTGAAGCTCCCGACCCCACGTCGCGGCGGCGGACGCCTCATAGTCATCTAAAAAAGGCGTCGCGAGCGGATTGTTCTTCTTCGCGGCCTCTAATTTCGCCTTGGCCGCGGCGCCAGCTTCCAGTCCACCCAGAAACGCGTTCGCGAGAGCGATGTTGCGGTCGGCGGTTCGCCTCAGCTTCTGCTTTGACGGGACAGAAACGTTAAATTCCGAGGTGGTCGTCAGCACCGTCGTCCCTGCGAGCGTCAAGGCCCAAACCACCGTGGCGAATAGGGAAAGAAACACGGCGGTGTCTTCGTGCTTCGCACGTGGATATAGCACCACAGCGTAATTCACGGCGCTCGCCGCGCGGAATGTTGATGGAAGCAGGACCAAGAGGCCCAACAGCAGCAGCGGGCAACGCACGATGTAGAGGGCGTAGGCGAGTCGGTACCCAGAGCCGACGTTCGGGGGTGGTTTCAACGACCAAGTGAAGACGACGGCAGCAACTTGCAGCACGACCACGGTCGCCAACCAGCCGGTGTTGACGAGAATGACGCCGGCGGCCGCGCGGCTGGTGCCAGTGCCGAACTCAATATGAGGAAAGGCGCCCGCAGAGGCCAAGAAGGGGTCTCGCAGCCCCTCACACGACATCAATGGGATCATCCCCACCGTCATGGCGGGCCACAGGAGCGGCATCAACCCACTGCGCATGGTGACCGCGAGCGCCGTTAAACCGACCACGGACCCGACGGTGCCCACAACGTCCGCGTGCGTCGGCGACGTCAAGCGCAGACGGCCGACCTTTGTGAGGTCCGGTGTGATGCGCAACCCCGTCACCGTGACGGACTGAACGCCGAGTAAAAAGCACGCCGCATCGAACTCGGCACTCAGCAAGACAGGCTCGTCTCCGATGTCGATGCCTGGAATTGGCTGCAGCGTGATGGCGAGCGTCTGGTTGCCGACCAGGAATGACGGTTGCGCCAGCAGCGCCTGCAGGTAGGGCTGTACCAACGGGTTCTCTGAGGTTAAGCGGACGTGGCTGTAGAAGAACTGTTTGATGGCGTCCGCGCTTGGAAAGGAAATAGGAAACCGCTTCCACGCGCTCAAACGCTTCACGTGGCCGCCGGCGTCTGCAAAGACGTTAAACGTATCCAGCGACACCAGGAACCGGTACTGCCGCAAGCGCACGGACTCGCCGAGCGTGAGGTCGACGTCGTCGGGGCCACGCAGGATCACACGTTGCAGCGAGGACTCGGAGATGTCAAACGGCGGCGCCAGGAGCACATTGGCGGGCGGGTCGGACAGCGAGTCGGAACGAGATCGGGACCCCAAGGAGTGGGTGCCGGTCAGCTTCGAAAGCGAAATCACAACGGTGTGGGTGATGGACAACGACTCGCTTCGGTTGACTGACCGCGAAAGGCTATTCGTTGGCGAGTCCGCGAACGTTAACGTGTCCGACGGAAGGATGGTGTTCGAAAAGGACAACGTGTCCGTGGCCGCGTGGGTCGCCGTGCTGGTCGGCAGCACCGACGTCGTCGAGGTCAACGATTCCGTGGGATGCAAGGTATGCGTGAACGAAATCAGGGCGCTCAGTGTCGAGCGCGTGTCGGTTTTTGCGAGAGGTATCGTGACGGTGAACGACAACGACGGTGTGACTTTTCGCGTGCACGTGAAATTTCCTTTGGTGTACCGCTCGCTCAAACAGCCCGGAAGGAAAGGAAGCTTCGGACCGTCACCGCCGCTCTTTCCAGCGACGAAAAGCCACAGCGGCGGCGATGCCCTTCTTCTCTCGCCTTTGGTGGTGCCGGCTTCCGTTCGCGACATCTGGATGAAGCTGTCTTCTTTCCGCAGCGAACGACTGCACTGAAGTAGAAGCCACGTGACCAGGAGCAAGAGGAGCTGGCTCGTCCTTCGCGCGCCGTTGTTTCCAACGTAGCCGACGGCCATTGCACCGTCCAACAAAACCACTACGAAGTGCGATGCTGGGAGAATACTCGACGAAACCATGAAAAGTGAAACCTGGGCTAGAGCAATTCAATTCCCGCACCCCACCCACCTGCCGACGCACGCGAGACGCCGCTGTGTACACTCTCTTCGGAAAGGTATCAGGTTTGACTACTCCGCGCCAAAGAAATCCAACAGTGTGTCGTTCGTCGCAAACTGCGACATGCGCAACACAAACGTCACGTCAGCGTCGCCTTCCGCAACGAGTGGCAGGCGACGTTGCGCAGGTGGCCGCGCCGAGAAGCCTGCCGCGTGCAGGAGCCGCTGTCGAGTGTTCAACTCCTCACTTCGTAAGCCACACCGGGCTCTGTCCTCGTCACGGTGACACGCACAGCGTGTCCACGCCTGATCCGCCTCGCTGGCCAGGCGTATCGACGCCCTCGCGGCCTCGTGAAAGGCCACGAGCTGCAACCACAGAGCTTCCAAGTCTGGCAGCGCGCTCCGCTGGTGCACGGCCTTCGTCATGAACAAGGCCGTCGCGACATGCTCAGCCTCTTCCACGTTCACAGTGCCGCAGAGGGCGTACACGTGCGGCCCGCCGGTAAAGTGGCACATCGCCAGACGCGACGCCGCGTGGGAGCGCTCAAACCGCCGTAACTCTGAGGAATCCTCGCTTTCGAGCTGCGCCGACATTTCCAGCCGCCTTACCAGTTTCACTTCTGATCTCAGTTCGGACTCCCACACGGAGACCGCCGTCCGGGCGGAGGTCTCCTCCATGTGCGTTGCCCGCAGCGCCCGCAGGTTTGACAGCCAGCGCGCATGCTGCCGCTCTAGGCCACCATCACCCCCGCAGGTAGAAAGGTCAAGATTGACGACGGCGCCGGGCACCCCCATGACCTTTCGTCGTTCCCGTGACTCGTCATGCTCGACTCCGGCGAGGGCCGCGACGAGCAGGCTTTGCCGTAGTGCATGCGCCGCGGCCGCGAATTCGTTCCAGACCGCCTTCGCATGCCGAGCACAGGCGGCACCCAGCCCCAAGGTTGCATTGTCGAGATCCGGGTAGGATTCGGGCGCGCCGACGGCGGCGGCGGCGGGGTAAGGGCGCGTGCCAATGTGGCGGAGCACGGCCTCCAGCCACACGACGAACCCCGCGCCGTCGTCCGCGAGCCGTTGCCTCGACTTGACCTCCGATTGCTCAAGGAACGCCGATTGCGCCGCGGCGTGACCCAACGCATGCAAGGCACACAGCTTGGCTCGGAGGTGTCCTTCCTCTGCCGCAAGCCCCCATCGCTCTCGGAACACCGAAACCGGGAGTGCCACAACGACGCCCCCACTGGCGGCTAAGTGAGCCTCGAAGGCCGTCTCAATTTTCCGTTCTGTGGAGGTGATGTCCGCCCAGGTGGTCAAGAGACGGTCGATGGCCATGTGCTCCCGCCGTTCCCACGCCGCCACGGTCTCCAATGCGCCGGTGACGACGGAAGCTTGCTCCAACACCTCTTGAGAGCTCAGTGTCCAAGCGGCGCATGCAGCCGCCGTCCATCGGAGTCGCGTCAGGGTGTCCCAACACGGAACGTCCGCGGCGGCGTCGGCGATAATGGCCACCCCCCCGACGTCCCCGCGACCATCATGCGGCGTGACGTGGAAGCATACGTTCAACACCGCATCGAACGGGTCGACGTCATCACGCCACAGGCTACCACTCACCTGTGACGTGGGGGCAGCTGCGACGGCGTCTCGGCCGTCAACGTCCGTCACCCCTCCTCCTATCCATCGTTGCAGCAAATGCCAAAATGGCAGAAACTGTTTGAATACGAGCGCCTCATAAGCGTCGAGGAAGGCGTGTCGGTGACGCGGGTAGTACTCGTTCTGCAGTCGCCACCGGCGGTCTCCTTCGGCACATTCGCACTCCAGCGTGCCGCGGCGGACAGGTTCGATGGTGCCCGAGAGGCTAGCGCGCCCACCGGGCTCGTCAACGAGCACGAGGGACGCAAGCGCGCTGCTGAGCAGCAACACGTGTCGTTCACGGCGGCCATCGGCTTCGATCGCCGATCGTAGTGTGCTCGCCAAGGCGGCAAGGCCCGCCCTGCCAAGCTGTTCCATCTGAGCGATGACGAAGGCCACTGTCGCCTCGGTCTCAGTTCGCCGCTGCGACCACTCGTCAAAGCAGGCATCGGCCCAGTCCATGAACGCATGCCGTGTGATCTGTTCGAGATAAACGCACTCCGTCGTGCTCGTCAACGTCCAGGCGGTGTGCATCGCGGGTAGGTGAGGTTCGAAGAGGTTGTCACGCCGATACCAAGACGACCGTATGCGCCCGGCTCGCGCCAGTGCGACGATGTGAGCGGGACCAGCGAACGATCTCACTGGACGTTGTCCATCCCTCGGCCCTGCTGACGGCATGACACCCACGGCTAGCGACCGTTTGGACGGCGGCGAGGGGCGATAAGGCTCGGCGGGTGGCCGCGACGCATTCCGCCAACCACCACCCCGTGCGGCATCCTCTGCAACGACGACGACGACGGCATCATTGAGGGCCGCCGGCACGGGATTGCCCTCGCCCGTTGCCTCGCAGCGTCGTCGTCGCTCAGACGGAACTCGAGCGGGGGCTGCCGTCATCGGATGGGCGGTGAGGGACAATACGACGCGACGAGCGCGGCGGCGGGACTGAAAAGGGGGCGCTTCGTTTCCGAAAATGACTCGGCGTGAGTGATCGAGGGGCCGGAATGATCTTCTGTTAGGGGACGCGAGGGGAAACCCT
>ERZ1292633.1577-Hain-H41-02um-R1-1577-length-24451-cov-5_pt1 | contig 24451 bp, 17 predicted proteins | sample MGYA00564406_ERZ1292633 | MGnify/ENA primary metagenome ERZ1292633 (study PRJEB36523, sample SAMEA6512639) | groundwater metagenome | collected 2019-01-08 | study: AquaDiva: Metagenomics assemblies of 32 groundwater samples | reverse complement strand
CACGGCCGCCAACACGGCCGCCAACACGGCCGCGCCGCACGACCCCCCTCCCTCCTCGCGGCAACATTCATTGCGGCACACGTCGCACCACCCGGCGTCCTTCGCCACCACGGACGTCGCGGTCGAAGCGAAGCATCACTTCGCAACCTGTGCCGCGGCCATCACCGGGCTGTACCGATGCACCGGCGTCAGCCATGCGCAAGGGCGGCTCGCCGGACTCGCCGGTGTGAAAACATTCTCAAGACTCGCACGCCGTCGCGCGGCGGACGTGCCATCCGACGAGCCCGTGATTCCCTTGTCGCTGCTGCAGCGGTTCTTGGACCACGAGTGCCGTCAGCTCGAGACTCAGCTCCGCGGTGTGGCATCCACCATCGGAGTGTATGGCGTGTCGGCGTCGGCTCCTCCGCCGCCGCCGGATCGATCGGCAGCCGTGCCTGTGGGGTGGCCTACTGAAAACCGAACATGCGACGCCGCTCGTCCGCGCGGGCAAGACGACGACGACGATGACGACCACGACCACGCTGCAGCGGCGGTTGCTGAGGATGGGACCCCGGCGTCGGGAATGGGAATACCGCGGTCACGCACCCAACAGGACCGGCGGGCTGCGGAGACTACGTCGAGTGGCGGCGGGAGACGATCAGAGGCTGCTGCCACCACCACGGTCCCCGATCACGTTAACGTGCCTTGCTTCTTTTGGCGAAAAAGGGGCCGTGACAACGCCACGGTGGACGTCCCCAATGTGGACGACGCCGACTGAACGAAAAGGTCACACCACTCGAGGAGGGTCCCAAAAGTGCGGCACGGAGAGGCATCGACGGCTCTGACGAGGTTGCGGGGCTGAGGAGAGCGAAAGGGGTGCGTTTGGGGCTTTGCTTTTTTTCCCCTCTCTCTATTGCAACTGAGGGGTTTTCTTTTTTGTGCATTTTTCGTTCCGCTTTGTTGCAGCGCGCCCCTTTCCACCTCAGCCGCGCACCTCTCTCGCATCGAACACGCCGACGTGCGATCCCCCATGTCGACGAAAGCAGCCACGTGTGGGCCTTGGGAAGTATAATGTGTGATGTCGCTGCGGTTGAATATGAATCAAATGAATGAAGCACGGTCATTTCATATCCCTTTTAGGAGCAGCAGCAGATAATCATGTCCGACTTCCCCAAGCTGCCTCGCATCAAGCAAGACGACGAAAACATGGAAAAAATACACTGTGCTGCTCGTCGTGGACAAACCGAACTCGTCCGACGGCTCATCGCCGTGGGCATCGACCCGAACATTCAAAACCGCTTCGGTTGCACCGCGCTGCACCTTGCGTGCAAACATGGCCAGCTGAGCGTCGCTCATGAGCTGGCGCCGAGAAGTCTGGACCTCAGCCACGCATGGCATGGGCACAAGCCGCTGCATCTCGCCGCGGCAGGTGGGTACGTCGACATCATCAACGTGTTGGTTGAAGCCGCCAAAGCGGCCCAGAAACCAGTCGACCAGTTCATCAACGAACTGGACGACTACGAAACGCAGGAGGTTTTGGGCCGGCCGAAAACGATTGCTGGCCAGACCGCGCTTCACATTGCCGTGTCGTCTCGCAATCTACCGCTGGTTCGTCACCTGTTAACCCTCGGCGCCAATCCCAGCGCGAAGGACAAAAACGGCGATACCTGCATCATCCGCTGTGTTCAATTCGGCCTCGTCGAGGAGTTCGAACTGCTCGTGCAACAGCCCGGTGTGCGATTGGACGCCGCGGATCGACTGGGTCGCAGTGCGTTGCACCACGCGTTGCTCCTGCGGCAGATTCCCTTGGCGAAGCGGCTCGTGGAGCTCGGCGCGGAGACGCATCTCGAAGATCAAAACAAAGAGTCTCCGATGCTTCTCATGGCGTTGACGGGGGTGCCGGCGCTGCTGGAGCCCATCCTCTCGCACTACGACAGCTTTGCGTTTTTGCAGCTGCCGCTACACAATCAAATCAATGTGCTTCCCGAGCGATTCCACTTCAAGGACTTCGTGGAGGATCCGGTGAAGTTAGAGGTCCTGAAGCTGTTCCAAAAGAAACTGGACGCCCTCGCCAAAGAACGCGATGCGCAACGCACAGGGACGACCGATGGACGTGGCGCGGGCGGCAAAGCGCCCACGAAACCCTCGGCCGCCGCGCTCAACAGCAGCTCGGGTGGGGCCGCGAATGTCAACATGACTCTCGCCCCCTCGGCACCCATCAAAAAGGCGTGAGCCTTCGACCTTTTGCGAGAGAGAGTGGGCCAAGCTCTGAGACGATGTTCCCGTGTAGTAGAAGCAGTCGACCGTATGCACTCTCGTGCTCCTTTCTTATCGGTGAACCCGCGCCGACTTTTCTCGACTTCACGCTCCACAACGATCAGGTTGAGGGTGGGGGTCACCTTGTGGGTCTCTTCGCTGCTTAGGAATCGTATGTTGTTGTTGACGAACGCTTTGGGGATCACACCCCACATGGAGGAACAGTGGACGAGAAAAAAACAACCTTCACGACACACAATTATTTCTGTCGTCGTTACCGATTCGTTCGAAAGGCGGCAGAGCGAGCAGCTCCATCCTCAATCTCATCAAGGAACGGACCGAGGCACGACTGGTTACCACGATCATCTGGTCGAGCATCACAGTGCAACTAGCCCGCCTCCCATTTATTTTGATCTTGGGGCGCGTGTCATTCTCTCTATCTCACATCTTCGTTTCACAAAAGCGAAACATCTCCGGGCCCCCGACGCCCTATCGACTGCCACACATCTTCTACCTCATCTTCCGCCGGCCTCGCAATCTCTCGCAGCAAATCCGTCAGCATGCGATATTCCCGCCCGCTCCTCAAAACCGAGGAGGCGGATGCGCGAAGCATGCGAGACGAAACCGCCACGGCCGTTCCTCGCCGACGTGTCGCGTCCTCTGTCACGAACGGAGCCCCTCCTCATCCGCTCCTCCTTCTCTGCCCTCCTCATCATCCCCCGCTGCGTGTTGCCCATTCGGCGGCCTCCCGTCCGGTGCCGAAAGCGGCTTCTCGAGCCTCCTCCTTCTCATCCTCATCGTCGTCGGCGGCGCCTCAGACGCGGCCCGTCTCCGCGCCGTCGTCGCAAGGCCACTGCCTTGACGGCGGACGGCGTGGTGGGCACGGTCATCACCTGAAGCGACTGGACGCGGCCGCTGAGCTCACCACCGCCACTTCCAAGTTGGTGGGTGGGTCGACCCCCGATGCAGCCGCTGCAGCCGCTGCGACCACCGTCAGCGTCCGGATCGTTAGCAGCGGCTACTCGGTGCTGCATCATGGCCGACGCATTCTCGTGGGACCCTCCGTGACGCCACAACCGCCACTTCCGCCGCCCTCCTCCTCTCGCGCCCTGTCACCACGGAATCGAAATCCACCCACCCCTCTCCAACCTTCATCCTTCTTTCACGACCCGACGCACCGCGGCGACATCGCCCATCTCAGCAGCGCGCCGCCCCATTCGGCGGCTGCTCGGCAAGACGTCGACGCACCCACCGCTCGTCGTCATCCTCCTCCTGATCGCGCGCCGTTTCTTCTTTCTCCCGGCAGCTACCGCCCGGCGCCGCGGCAGCCGCCATACTCGCTTTGCGTCGGTGTTCCCTGCAACAGCCGTAACGACGGGGCTGGCGACGACGGGGCCGACGACGGCGGCGATGCCTTGGACGAGACCTCCGCTCCGAACGCCGTGGACGCGTCGTCAGGGTCGTCGCTCTACGCCCCGTGCGACGCGGCCAACGAAGTCAGCACCGTGTCGTCGCTGCCGCCGAACATGGCTTCGGACGATGGCCGTCGCGGCGGCGACGGCGACGTGTCTCCGGGCCTCCTCGCCCCACCTGCTTCGAATGAGACCACGCCGTCGTCCGTGCCCCCGCCGCCGCCGTACCGGCAAGGGGTGGCGGTGCCCTGTAGCGGCGGCGGCTGGTGGTGCTGGAGCGGCGGGGTGCCGTGGGGCTTTGAACCCCATCCCGCGGCGGCGACTTGGTGGGGCCTCCCGCCCACGATGGCTTTCCATCATCCCCAGTGCGCACTCTGGCTGCCCGACGGCCCTTCCGTGTGCACGTGTAGCTGCTGCGGCGCGACGGCGTGTGGTGAGTCGACTCATTGGGTCCGTCTCGACGATACGCTCACTCAATGCGAATCGCTCACAGATCAGAAGGGGCAGACCGCCGCCGCTGTTTCGTCCACGAGTTCCCCGGCGACTACGACCGTGGTGGTCCATCCGCAGCAGCAACAGGCCCCACCCCATCCCTATGACACGACGTTGGGACCCATCGCGGCGTCATGGACGCGACAGCAGCAGACATCACCGACTGCTCGCCGCGGTGGAAAAGACGGCCGGCCCGCTGTTTACGTCAACGATCCATATTCGTTAATGGGGTGGTCGCCGGTGTCGATCGCCGCGACGACGCCAAGTACCGTCCGCGACACATCGCCGTCCAGCGCGGGAGGGCGAGCCGCCCATTCGAACGCCACATCATCGGCGGCGTCGTCGCGTGGGTCGCCGCTTGGCCCGGCGGAACCGCTTTGCACTTCTTCTTTGTTTCCGATCCGCGTTGGTGATCATCATTCTTTATCAGCCACACAACCCCAAGCACGCGTTCCGCGGGAAGGTTTAGAGAAGGGAGAGGACACCGTCGCCGCCCCGCAAAGCCCCATGACTTCCGAGGTCTCGGGCGTTCACGGCGCTACCGAACAGTTGCCCATCGACATACCGCCGCCATTGCCATCTACTTGCTTTTGCTCCAAGAACGCAATAGCCCGTCCTTCACCTCTGTTGTTGCTGCCGGTACTCGCGGCGGCTGTGAACGAAAGGCCACAGCAGCATGTGTCCACGAGGACGCTGGCAATGCTTACCAGCAATGGCGGCGAAATACCCTCAACGCCTCTCGCCGCCGTGGCTCGCCTGAGATTTTCCTCCTCGGCGGTGGTGACGGTCTTACCCGTGACGACGGCTCCACCCTCGGCGGTGTCCTCGACACTTTTTTGCTCCGCGACGACAATCGACGAGGACCACGACAACCGTTGCTGCGAAGGAGAAGGCAGCGGCCACAACGGCGGTCACCCTCCGCCGCCATCGGCGCCGCAACCGCCGAGGCGCAGTCGTCACATTCAGCGCAGCCGATCGGAAACCCGTGGCGGCGTGTCGTCGATCGCTTTACCCGCGTGGCCGATGCAAGCCGGTCCGGCGGGTGAGTACTCCCGCCTAACCAGCGACGGTGCTCTCTTTGCCAGCGCCCGTGTCAGGTCTGCGACGTCGCCGCCTTTGCATTCGACTGACGAACTCTGTGATCTGATGCAGCCGCGCAGCAGGCACGGCCGTGGGCGGCTTGGCGCCGGCGCTCTGCAGGCAGGCGTTCAACCTTTCGATGCAGAGGACCAAACCCTCCGCGACGAGGAAGTGGACGACCGCTACGAGGAGGAGGGTCCACGCACGCCACCCGCCTCCACGACGGCCTCGCAGTGGCTGCTTGCCAACAACACGCCCTCGCCGCTCACGGTGCGAAAGCTAATGGACGAATGGGACCTGGTGGTGAACGGGCCGCATGGTGGGGAGCCGTCACCACCACCACAAGTGGCGCCGCCGCAAGGCGACAAGGACGAAGCGCAGCATCTTCAAGTGGCGCTTCCCGCGATCGAAGACATCGTGGGGGTCACTCCAATCGATGCCGATTCCGTGGAGGTTTTCGTCGTGGAGGCCGTGCTTCAGATCAGCGGAGTCGCCGGCCTTTACGTCATGACGATGGCGAAGACGCCGCTGCCACCCCCTTCTTCTGAATCTCAGGGCGATGACGCCCTCTCCGTCGAATCGGCCGCGGCCGCCGGATCGCTCGTCGGTGTTCACGTTCTCGTCGAGGGCGATCGCGGTGTTGACATGGCGATGGTGACGCGCGTGGCTCTGATGGGCCCAGCGACGGCTGCGACCGTCAACCTCGGCGACTACGAAGGTTCGTTGGGCTCCTCGATCGAAGAAGGGGACCCCACGCAGAAGGAGGCGTCACAAACAGTGCGCGAGCTAGGTGGAGGAGGAGGCGAACCTCTCGAGCACCACCAGCTCCCTCACGCATGCCCGACCATGACGTCGCCGACCGCGTCCGGAAGCGACGAGCATGACCCCAAGGGTCAACGCTGGCCCCACCGCCGCGTGCTCCGCCGGGCCACCCCAAACGAGGTGGCCTACTACTACCATCACGTCGTCCCGCGGTCGCTTGAGTGCTTCGGCTTCGTCTGCGGTTTGCGCTTCAACCATCAAGTCACATTGGCCTGCGACGTGGCGGCGATGCATTTTTTGTCCTGCGAGTTTCAGTTCGACATGAAACGGCTGACGGTGTACTTTGCGGCCCCTCGCGTCGTTCGCTTTCACAACTTGGCCCGTGTGCTCCATCGACGGTTCGGGCACTGTCGCGTGTGGATTTTTCAGGTGAACCGGGACGCGGCCGCGGCGTCCGAACGCCAGGCACGCCATCACGCCGCCTCCGCGGCGGGGCAGCCGCAGCATCTGCCGAGGCAACCGGAACAAGACATGTTGTTGTGGCCGTCGGCGTCGGCATTGGCTCGTCCTCCCTGGGGTGGTGGCCCTGGGATCTACCCCTCCTCGGGGTTCGCACCATCGTCATGCGGCGGCGGCGGTGCTGCCTTCTCGTCCTCGTCGGTTGCTGCTGCGGCAAGCTACAACGCGGCACAGCGCCCCCTCTACTGGTCGTCGTCGTGCCCGGCCGGAGGACAACATTGACCAACGAAGACGGGCCGCGGCGTGTTGCGCCCCGTGTCACCCCCGTTCCACGCAGAACCACAACCTCCATTCCTTCCTGCTCCCGTTCGATCTTTTTTTTTGAAACCGCAACCTTTCCGAAAATGGTTTTGGTGACTTTTCTTTCGGCGGTCCTTTTTCACGCCGCGTATTTCACATGCCTTTGCTCTGTCGCTCTGTCTCTTCGCCTTCGCCCCCTTCTCTTTGCCCACGCTCCCTTCCTCCTCCTCACCCTTGTTTCTCTTCGCCTTCGTCCTCCCACGCCTCCCTTCTCTTTGCCCACGCTCCCTTCCTCCTCCTGGCCCATTGTTTCTCTTCATCACACCGTTCTACCGGCACCGACACCATAGCGATGTCAAAATTCGTGTCTTCGCGGTCATCCTTCCTACGTGCCGCATCGAAGGGGCTTTTCCCTCTCCATTTTCTTCTATGCTCTCTCGCATTCCTAGCCCGAAAGCATCTAGGTCATCCTGATTTTATGAACAACGAGTTCAGTAGCGTCCCTCCCTCCCGTCCACAGCAGACGCATTCATTCTCTCGCGCTCCGCCCTTGACCTCTGTTCTCTCCATCCCCCCATCCCTTCCCACACCATCTCTCATCAAGTACCAAATATGGCGCACCCCCAACATCCCAGCCTTGCCGCCCTTCGGGAGCCGCATCCGGCCACGGCCAGTTCTTACGGCACGATCGACATGACGGCGGCAACCAAAAGTCACCACGGCCACAGCCACGACAGCGGCCACCACCACGATGACGGCCACCACGGCCACGGCCACCACCAAGCATCCGGCGGCGCCGAAACATCGGCGAATGGGAAGAAGCTCCAAGTGGACGCCGAGCCGGTCCCGATTCCGACCTACAAGCAGTCGTGGTTCCAGTACGTTTCGCTCATCAAGGGACTTCCGCTCACTTTCAAGTTGAGTGACAATGCGAAGGCCGGTGCGACGGTCGCCCTCGTGAACATCCCCTTGGGCATTTCGCTTTCGCTGGCCGGTGGCGGCACGCCGACGCAAGGTATCGTGACCACTTTTTGGGGTGGCCTCATGGCGGCGACGGTAGGCGACTCGCATTTCAACATCGTGGGTACGACAGGGGCGCTATCCGGCCTCCTTCACAATGTCGTCGCCGCGCACGGCTCGGCAGCCTTGCCCGTGGTGGCCATTCTGACGTCCGTGCTGCTGTTTGTGGCCTTCTTTGCGCGATTGGACCGTTTGACGCGCTACATCAGCACGCCGGTCGCCGAAGGCTTTTCCGTCGCCGTGGCCATCATCATCGGTTGCTCGCAGTTCCCTTCCGCCTTCGGACTGACGGGTCTCCAGCCGCGGGAAACGTTCTTCGCCAAGCTAGCCATGAGCCTGTCGTGCATGTCGACGGCACGGTACCAAGACGCTGTCACCTTCTTCGTGAGCTTTGCCGCGCTCTTCTTACTCACGAAGTGGAAGGGGACCATCCCGTGGGCAATCGTCATTGCCACCGTCGGCATCGCACTGGGAACCTACTTGCCCATCGGCACGCTCACGCTGTTGCGTACGAAGTTCCCCTCCATCCCAGCGGTGCTCATCTTGCCTTTGGATTGGACCATGGTCTCCGGCTTGGCGACGTCCGAGGCTTCCATTTGGCTCTCTTGCGTCGGCGTCGCCTGCGTCGCGGCGCTCGAGACGATCATTTCCGCCGAAATCGGCAACCGGATGGCAAAAATCGTCAAACCGTTGAACACCAACCGCGAGATGCTCGGCGTCGCCGTTTCCAACGCCGTCAGTGGCGCCATGGGGGGCATCCCGTGTACCGCCGCCCTCGCCCGCACGAGCCTCAACGTCCGAAGTGGCGCCACGAGTCGCATGTCGGTGATCATTTGCGCGCTGCTCGTGGGGTTGATTTCGATGTTTGTGATGCCGTTTTTTTCCGAAATTCCGATGGCGTGCATCGCGGCGATTCTCTTCATGGTCGCCTACCGCTTGATCAACTTCCACGAGATCGAATTGATGTTCGAGGCCGATGCGCCCGGCGCCTACGTGTTCATGATGACGCTCGCGAGCTGCCTGCTGCTCGACACCTTTTACGGCCTTATTGTCGGTGCGGCAGCGTCGTGCCTCGTGACCTGGTCGGAACGAATGCCAATGATCACGGTGGCCGATATTTCCACTGGCAGCGCGCGCGGCGCCCGTGCTGTGCACGTTCGTGTCTTATCCAGCTTGCTCTTTGTGAACCGCGCAGTCACGCGAGAGTTGCTGTGGTCTGCCTTCGCCACGCTGCCAAGGCGTGAGGGATACCAGCCCGAGTCGGAGGAGGAAGAAAAGCAGTTGCTCGTGACAAAGCAAGCTCTCGGTGAGGTGGACGACGACGCCGCGGCTTCGTCCGGACCGTCCATTTTGCTCCGCATCGACGTGGGCCCGCTGGTACAGTTTGACGTCGACGGGGCAGTGCTTCTCGGCGACTTCATCAACTATGCGAAGAAAGAGTTGGGTGGTTCCGTCGTAGTCACGGTTGATTGCTCGGAGTTGACGTTCATGACCCTGCGGCACTTCGAAGCATTCAAGCATTGGTCGAAACCGGGAGCCCCTGTTAGCTGAGATCAGAAGCGAATTTCATTCCTTGCTCTTGTGAAGAACCAATCAAGGTACTTCATGCTGATGCAACGGAGGGTCTGTAGCCACTGACTCCCACCTCCCGCGCACCATTTTGTGTGTTTTTTTCACCGGCAATTTCGCTCCTCTCTCGTTTGGGTATCTTTTGGTTAGGAAAATAACACTATCCCGCGAACTTCGAAAAGGGCCAAAGACGACGACGACAACAACACAACAGAAAACATGCCGACTGATGGCACTCCTCGCCAAACACAAGCCGAGAAAAGATATGGTCTCAGAAACGACCCACGGAGTCCACTCTTTTTTCCCGCGCCGCCGCCGTTCTGGTCGCCCTACCGAAACCTCGCGCGTTCTCTCTCTCTCTCTCTCACCAGGATACTATATGTTTGTCCGTTCCAAGTTGTTGATTTTTTCTTGGACCAAGAAGCGGGGTCGGGGGCATTGATGAAAGGCGGTGTGGGGCGGGGGGAGGTACGCAGACACACACAAGCATACATTGGGATCGCGGTACCCACCCACGCACACCACAGGGGCTTCATCAAACCAAATTCCCCCTCTCCCTAGTTCCGCCAGGAGCACATATACGGACAGAAAATGACTGCTGTGTGTTGTCTGTGTTAAAGGTACAGGACCGGAACGTACTGTTAGGCTAGGCCTTGGTGATAGTTTGCTGTGTGCTACTTTACGGAAGCCATGACGACTTGTCCGCTATCCGTCGTCCGCCACCGGCATCCTGGTTTCGGCGTTGCCACAGACAGTCCGCAGGAGGAGGCCGCATCCTCGTCGTCGCCGCCGCTCGCAGCTGGAAGAGCAGGTTGTTATTCCATCAAGCGAACCCCATGGGAGTTCATCGTGCAGGAACTCCCGCCGCCGGAGGGACGGCCCCCCGTGTCGAGCTGTGGTAGCTCATCCGCGATGGCGCCGTTACTGCGTAGCCCATCGTCGTTGCGACCGCCGATCATCGCCGACCCTCTGACCAACGCGTTGTGTCGTATCAAATTCGCTGCGTCGTCGTTGCCTCTGAATGTGCACGTACCCTCTCAACCGACGGCGGGAACGCCGCAGCTTGTCGCCGAGCCGCACCCGGTGGCCTCACCGGTCCAAATTCTGCCACTCTCGCAACTCCCTCGCGTCCTGCCGTGGTTGGATGCCGCGACGGTCACGGCGATGGACGAAGCGTGCCAAAGGATCGCGACAGCTACGACGGCGGCGACGACGTTGGCATTGCCGACGACAATCGACGACAAAGGGCAGCGCGGCACCCTGCGGCTGTCCATCCGACACGCGTATCCCTCTGTCGATGTGGACATCCAGCGAGGGGTGGCTTTGTCTCGCCGGCTAAATGACGAAGACGACGACGACGACGACGACCGCCCCACCACAACAATTGGGGAGAAGCAAGATGGTGAAAACGCGGCGCTGAGGCAAATCGATAGCGTGATCCTCCGACGGGACGCAGACTACGATGGATTCGCCGCGGCGGTCACCTCATCCGGTGCGGACCGCCTGATGCGATTGGCCAATGGGCCACCTCCCGCGTTTGACGCGAGTCCCGTGTCCGTCACGGTGGTGCTCGACGGGTCGTGCTCGAAGTCGGAACGAACTTTGTTTCACGACACATTGAGGCGGCGGTTTCCGTTCTTGCGAGTTGGGCGACGGCCGAGCGCGAAGGGTGTTGCGGGCGATGGGATCCTCGTCACTCGGCCGCCTAGTGGCAAGCGACCTCGCGTCGCAAACATCATGGCCGACGATACCACTGCGCCGGTAGCGACCCCCACGGGGAATGTGGAGGAAGAAATGATCGCGAAAGGGGTCCTTGTTGCCAGTGGCGAGTCGTGTCCGGCGTCTTCGTGCAACCAGCCGCGCCAAGCCGTGATGCCAAAATGTTTCACGCACTTCACGATAGAAAAGGTGGGCGTGGAGGCGGAGCGGTGCAAACGGATCGTGGCTGACATGCTGAACGAGTGCGCCGCCGCCGCGCGACGCCGGAGCAGCAGCCTTGGCGGGCAGCACGAGTTAGTACGATTGCCGCTTCTGTCACCTCAGGATGTGGGAACGGCGGGCCGCAAGGACAAGCAGGCGTGGACGATGCAGCGCGCCTCGGTTCCTGGTGATTGGACGGCGTTCATTGGCAGCGTCGACGAGCCAGTCCGTAGTGGCGGGGACGCATCCCCCGCTGCGGCAATCGTTCACGTCACGAATACCGACTCAGCGTGTGTTCTCTCGGCCACGTCGCATGCCCATACCGGACTTGGACGGACTTGGCTCGAAGGCCAACCTGGTGACCGGCGGCGCATTGAGTCGGCGGCAGCCGCACTCTGTGGAGACGACGCGCAGGAGGAATCGAAGTGCACCGCGGCGGCACCTCCCCCGCCTATTGTCGTGATCCATAGCGGATGCTTGCAAAGCGCGCCGCTGTATGTCGGCCAACTGCTCGGGAACCGCTTCGAAATCACGGTCCGTTGGGATATCCCAGCGACGGCCTCACAGGCGGAATCAGACACGATGTCACCTCGTCAGCAGTCACAGTCGTCTGCCGTGGCCCAACGTCCTCCTCAATCAATCTACGTTTGCCGCGCCGCCGCCTTAACGACGTCGGGATTCCTCAATTACTTTGGCCCGCAGCGCTTTGATGCGCGCGGCCGCATGCCGGGCATGTTCTTGCTCCTTGGGGACTACGCTGGGCTCGTCGCCGAGCTGCTATTAGACGGCGGTGCGGCGGGTGATGGCCGCAACCAGTCAGCCGTTGGGTTCGGCTCACCCTGCGACCACGCGCTCAGCTTAGCGCGACAAGGGCGATACAGTCAAGCGGTCGCTGCGTTGCGTCGTTGTCGCAGTGCCGACGGTGTGTCGTCCGACCTGCTGGCGCTAATGCAGGGTCTTTCAGCGAACCATGGCGACACCAAGTCTGCCGTGCTCTCGCTGCCTTACGCGACGCGGGTATTGTGGCTCAACGCGGTGCAGAGCTTCGTGTTTAACCGAGTGCTTTCGCTGCGCGCCGAGAAAGGGAGATGCAGGGCGGATCATTCCACAGCATCAGGAGGAGGCGATGCGATTACGGCACTACCTCGCGAGACCACAGCACCGCCGCCCGTTGTGGACACGCCCGGCTGCGAAACGGTTTTGTCACCACGCGTTGGCGACTGGGTCGTTGTGATTTCAGCGCCGCCGTCGCCGTCGGGACGGGGCGCTCCTTGTCCGTCACAGTTTGGCAATGGGGGGATCGTGCACCGGCTCACCGTCGACGACATCAATTCGAATCGTTGTTCTGTTCGGGACCTCGTGCTGCCTCTGCTAGGGCGATCCACGCCTCCTCTGTTGAATCGTGATGGTCCTTCGCGGGGCGCCGGTGACACCAGCGACGAGTTGCTGTGCCGTGCGCTTGACGAACTTGGCCTTCGCATGGACATGTTCGCCCAGAAGGACATTGCTGGCGTCACGTTGCCTGGCGATCTTCGCTCTTGCGTCGCATTTCCGGACGTTGCCAACTTGCGTTTTCACCGCAACGGTGATTGCATCGCCAAGGAGGAGAAGGAAGAAGAGGAGGAGAGGCTGGCCGCAGCGGCAACTGTGTCATTATCACTCCCCTCGTCGGCCTACGCGACGGTGGCGCTCCGAGCGATCTTCGGTGGGTGGCCACGGTCGTCGCCGGATTCGGCTTGACCACCCCAGGCCGCGAGAAATAGAAGTTGGCACCATTCCGCCAGCATTTCTCCCTCGCGTGCGGCTTTTTGGGTTGATATTTTTTGGTGAGACCCTGCGACAGTCGCTCCTCTAGATCTCTCTCGAGTGCACAGCATGTCGGCGGCATCGATGCATGTGCCGTCTCTTCCGCCGCCGACGCGAACCCCCGCGGACGTCGCCTTGGCGCCCCCCACAGGCCCCGCGGTGGTCGAGCCACTGGACGACGCGGCCAACGCGGCGCTGGAGCTAAAAGTTACGAAGCTAAAGAGAGCCCTTACCGCCTGCGTCGAGCGCGCGAATCAGCTGACCGACGAAAACGCAAAGTTGAGGCGCCAGTTGGACCAAGCGCAGAGGGGTGACGGGGCGAAGCGGGAGCTGGCCTGCTACACCGCGCGTGTCCCGGTACTCCTCAGTTTCCTGCGCGAGGAAGACAAGGCCCTTTTTGAGCTCTTCGAGAGGGCATTGTTGACGCAGCTGACCTACGACGAGGACTGCTTCAAGAGCAAGGCGGCGCTGAACGCCGAAATGCAGCTCATCCGGGAGCGCCATCCACAATCGCAATCGCGGCAGCTGCATTCACGCGGGGGCACCGTGGGGTCAGGCGATGATGATGCTGACCTCTCAACAGGCGACGGCCCTGACGCGGCTGCCCTGGCGGCGGCCGCGCGGCGCAACGCCATGGTGCAGGAGGCGGGGGCTGGCAGCCGTAACGGCAAGCGGGGCAAGTCGTCGCCAGCGGAAGGAGGGGCCAGCTGGATCGAAGTGGCTGACGAATTGGCTGCTGACGAAGGTGGTGGCCGCCAGACGCTGGTCCCTCGACGCATGTTGGAACAACGGATTGCCATGCTGGAGGAGGAGCTGAACAAGCAACGACTGGTCATCGAGGCCAAGGCCAAAGCCGAGGCGTCTGCCGTGGAGGAGTTGGCTCGAGCCAAAGGGGACCTCAGCAAAATCATCCTCGCCAACCTTCGACGGACGGTGTCGCAGGCCGCCAACCGCATCACGCCGACGACTGCAGCAGCCGACCTCAGCGGCTCGCTCGCCGCGATGCCGTCGATGTCCCTGCTGCCGTCACCATCCCTCGTCTCTCCGCAGGCAGCTGCGGTGGGGACAGGCGGAATGGTCGCCGCGGTGCCTGCATTCCTGGCGCACGCGAAAGCAAGTTCCATTCGGGGAGCGGCCGCTGCCACTGCGATCGGTGCCACCCATACAACCACGACGACGGTTCAGTCCGGAGGAGGCGGCCCGATGATGACCCCTCATCCTCCGAACGCAGTGGCAATGGGAACGGCGGCGACGACGTGGCACTTGCGACCAGAAATCACGGCCACACCCACGACAGGACCTGGCCACTTTTCGCTGGCTGCCGGTGGCAACAACCGTCCGCCACCAGAGCCTCTGGTCGGCTCAATGATGCCAATGACAGTCATCACTGCGCAGCGTCCCGCGCCAAGTCCTCTCGCGCTCATTGAACCCGACCGCACTTCCGGTGGCGCGGGGTCGTCGCTGGCAGTCTGGCTTGCGGCGCCGCCGTCGCGACAGGGAGGGGCTATCGCCGCCGTCAAGGCCACCGGGGCGGGGGTGTCTTCTTCCGTGCCGATGATCTCTCCGCTCGGACCGCGCGATGCGATGGGCGGCGGGGAGCTGCCGCAAACGGGCCGTGTCGTCGGGTTTCGCGATGGCAAGGCCCCTCCGCCGCCAGCCCCCACCGCCCCCTCTTCCTTCTGGCCGCCGCGCACGCATCCGGCCGTCGAGCGCGCGTTGACGGACTTGCGCGCGACCGAGTCGAGAGGCGACGGGGGTCTCGCTAGTACGTCGTGCGCGCTTCCCCTGTTGCCCCGCGCGAAGGGTTCCTCAACCATCGTTGGCGGGGTGCTCCCGGAAGGCGGATCCCGGGAGGATTACTCTCTCACATCGAGGGGACACAGCAGTCGCGCATCCTCGAGGGGGCACGACACCCACCGCGCGGGGCGCGCTAGCATTGCCTCTGAACGTCGAGATGACGAGCTGCCACGGCGTGCGGACTCCTCGCGGTCACGCTCGGTGCTCGCAGTTGCGTCCGCCAATGCTGCGCCGGTGGGGACGCAACCGTCGGTTGCGTCCGTTCACGGCTTTCGGCAACTGGTTGGACTGTTCGTTGAAGATCTCGCGACCATGTTGCACGTCGCGCGGGAGCAAATCGCCGTGCTGACGGCCACGCACGTCGCGTGCCACGCTGCTGTGATGGACCAAGCCGCCGTGGAGGTCGCCGCGGCGACGCGCAGGTACACCGATGTGCTCGTGATCGTGGAACAGCTGCGCAGCCGCGAACGGATGCTGTGCTCGTCGTCGCCATCGACGAAACCTCAGCGATCCGCAGCCACCGGCGGGACGAGTCTCGTCGTTCGTGGTTCGCGCTCGCGCAAAACAGCGAACGTTGTGGTAGCAACTGGCGGTGACGCACCCAAACCGCCACCTCCTTTGTTGTCTTCGGTCCCAGTAACTCCGCGACCGACGTCGGAACCAACAGCAACCATTGTCGCGCCTACTTTGGCCGCCCTTTTCGAGCGCTTTGACGACCTCGTCGCGCTTTCCGAGGCCACCGGCACCGAGCCCCTGGATCGGTTTCCCCGCCGATTTGACACGTCGACCTTAATTCAGCGAGAGCTCTTTCATTTGGTGCAACAGGAACTTCAGCAGCCGCCACAGCCGCGGCGGTCGGCGGCTGACGTCGCAGCGGCGATTACCAGCGCGGCGACGGCGCCACCACCGACGCCCGCCTCTGACTTCCACGAGGAGCTCCTGCTGCTGCGAGGCGCGTGGGAGGCGCTCGTGGGCATGCTCGGCCAGCAAGTGTCGACGATGCAAAGCATGACCTTGGCGTCTCTGCGACGCATCGCAAAGTATTTTCCGAGCGAAATTCGGCGACTTGACGCCGATACCACAGTGAGAGACGCGCTGGGTCGATCCGCCCTGTCGCTGTTGAAGTCAGGCGCCTATGTGAAGCAAGATGGCCTGTCACAGTGGATGGCCGCGCTACGTTCGCATCCAAAACCCACTGGAAGCACCACAAGCGGTCCCACTGCGACGGCGGGCGCATAGCCCCCGTCGTCGCCGGCTTCCGATCTCTCGGAAGCCGGAATCGACACCGCCAAATCGCGCGAAGGGGATCGTGTACAACATCATTTATTCCCCCTCCACAGGTTCTGACGTTGTGAGCTGTAATGACAAGTCGTGCAGTTACACCCCCTTCCACTCCCCTCAAGTTGAGGTTCTGAAAGGCGCGAAATCGTGCGGTGACTTCTGTTTTCTCGTCTTATCTTTGCTGTTGTCCATTTGATTCGTCAAGGACGAAGGCACGGAAAGGAAACAAGATGCCATTTCAGGTCCGTGGAACTGGCAGTAGCGCGCCGCGTTGTTGTTCTCGCGCGGCGCTGGTGCTGACGATGTTCGCGGCTTGCGTCACCACAATGGTCGCCACTCTGGCGCTGACGGTCGGCAACAAGTGGCACGATGGCGACGCGGCGGCGCACGTCGGCGACGAGGGGGCCGCGATCGCTGGCGCCCGCCTTGAACCGTTGTCTGCCGCTCCACAGGGGCCACTCGAGGAAAAGTCGGTTGCCATCGTGGTGCTGTTCACCACCAGTTTGAAGTCGCCTAGTCTCTCCCCAACCATCGACAGCGCGGTGATCCTTCGGGCGTCCATCCTGGAGGCGGACCGAGAAGCCGCCCGTTCCACGCCACAAACGGCATGGGCCGCGGCGGAATCAAATTCCTCCGCCTCGTCGTCGTTTGCGAACGGAACGCTCTTCGATGGCGACAACTTCGCGGCCCCCGCGTCGCCTCGATATGCATGGAGGAAAGAGTTTGTCGCGCTGGTGACCCCTGGCATCGACAGCGTGTGGCTGCGCGTCCTCGAGGCACTCGGGTTTCAAGTGCAGCTGATGGACAGCCCGGTGGCCCGTTCCGAGGTGCGCAACCCGAGGGTGCGCGAAGAGCTGCTCACCGACGGGGCGATGGGCATCCGCGAGATGGTCAAAATTGAGGCCTTCCGCATGACGGCGTACGACTGCGTTTGCGTGATGGACGCGGACTTGATGGTGCACGCCTCGATTGATGCCGCGTTGGACCGCGTCTGTTACACGACGTCGCCGGCTACTTTGCTGGGGGACGACGCTGCCGATAGCGGTGAGAGGAGGACGAGAAGGAGAAGGGGGGTAAACGTAGCAGCAGCGGTCGATGCAGCACAACACGATGGCCGGTCCCCGAGACGACGATCACGCGCCGCTGCGATCCGCGACCGTGAAGTGCTCGACGACGAAGCGCTCGCGCCCATCATTGCCCCGGCAGATGTTTCTTCTTCAACCTCTTCGTTTTCCAATCAACAACAACATCATCGTCATCGTCGTGATAAGGGTAAGCTTCTCGGCTGGGCCCGGGGCGGGTGGCTGCCGGAGCTGATCAATGGGGGATTTCTCATCTTCAATCCGCACGCAGAGGGAGCGGCGTCGGCTCACTTCGCGATTGCAGAATTGCTCCGGGAGGGTGACTTCCGTGTTGGAACGGGCTGGAAAGGGTCAGGGATTGGCTGGACTTACGGTGGTCGCACCCTGCAAGGGCTGTTACCGTATTACTTCTTCAAGGTGCTCAAAAAAGGGACCCACGATGTCGAATTCAACGCCTGTGTCTACAACAACATGGGCCAAAAGCGGGACGGCTGTCGTGCGATCGATCCGTCCAAGGTCGTGGTCAATCATTTCACGGGAACCTGTCTGAAGCCTTGGTGGTGCGCGCCGTCCCCGGTCACGTTCTGTAACCACTTCACACGGCGTTGGTGGATTGCGTGGCGAAAGATCAAATCGGAGATTTGGGCGGCGTTGCCTGCTACCGCCCGGCGGGCCGCCAGCGACGGTCATAGTGACCGTGGGGCCGACATCACAACTGCGACACGCCTCAGTGGCGTTAACTCCACCCCGCCGCCGTCGAATGAGACGGCGACGTCTGCGGCTCCTCCTCCCCCGTGCGATCCCGGTCAGTTTCAACCATTTTCCCTCGATGTGCTTTACGCATGTCGGGGGTCGCAGCGGTGCTCCTCGATGTTGCGGAGATCATAGCCCTTCGTCCTTTAGGAAGGAGAGTGAGAGAAACAATATTCTTTTTTTTTCTCACGGCCCGATCCGAACTCATGTTTCGCCCCGGTGACGTGACGGTTTCGCGCGCACTCGACATAGGCGAGTTGCGGCTATTCGGCGTGGTCTAGCCCCCTCGGTAGGTCCCGTGTTCGTATCGCGGCGTTCTCGCCCAGTAAAATTTGATCGTTGTTGTTGGTTTCGCCGCTTTCCAACAGTGTACCTTCGGTGTTTTTTGTTCAAGAAGCAACAGCGCCACTTTGAGAGCCATCCCGTTGGATATGAGCGCGGTACCTTCCTCAGCCGAGCTCACATCTCCTCCTGCACCGATCCCACCCTGGTCAGCCAAGAGCCAACGACGCGAAGACGATGGCAACGGCCACCGGGATGAGGCGACTCCCCTCACCGCGACGTCGCACGACCACCACGTGGCAGGGGTCAACGTCACAGCGGTCGTATCGCGCCATGGACATCCGTCATGTGACGACGATGACGTCCGCCTAGGCTGTAGTACGTCAGCACCGCCGGGGGTTGTCGCTGGCGCCAGTAGCATCTTTGATCGCTTTTCATGTCGTCGTTTCCGCGCGTGTTACAAACAGCACCCAACGTTGGTGATCGCGACATGCCTCATCGTCTTCGTTATTGGCGGCGGCCTTGTGGTGGGCTTTCTCACATGGCGAGCGGTGTACAACGCCGAGCATCCACCGGCCCTTCCGCCGCCGTGGCAGCGCCCACCTTGCGACCACCCAATTTATTGCACCGGGGAGCTTCTCGACGCCGTGCAGTCCGCGCGTCTGTTTCCAGACGACAAGACGTTCGTGGACATGCCCATGAGGGTCGAGCCGGAAGTCATTCTCGCCACCTTTTACGCCGAATTCCCATCGCCAAGCGATCGCCAGAACGCGTCGAAGCTCCGCAGCGTCCTCATCGACCCGTACTTTGACGCCGCAGGTGCGGACATTGCCGCGCCGAGCAACGCCCCTTCGGACTACAACGACGCGAGGGGTTTTCCCGACGGCGGCGCGGATGGTGGCGAGGTGATTCGCGACCCTTTGTTAAAAGGCTTCGCCGACGCCGTTTACCGGAAGTGGCCTCAGCTTTACCGCCAGTTCACGCTCAATCGGACGAGTTCGACGACGTACTGCGCCGCGTGCGTGTCGTCCATTTCAGTGCCGCATCCTTTCATGGTCCCTGGTGGACGTTTTCGAGAGTTTTACTATTGGGATTCGTTTTGGATTGTCAAAGGCCTGTTAGCATCGGGAATGCTGAAGACGGCCAAGCACATGGTGGACAATCTGCTTCATCTGCTCCAGGTCTATGGATTCGTTCCGAACGGCGCCCGGATTTACTATTTAGACCGCTCGCAGCCGCCGCTGTTGACCGCCATGGTCGAGGAGGTCTACCTGGAGATGAAAAGACAAGAGCAGCAACTCCCCAAGCCTCCGGTGACACCGGGTGGGGCCGAGAACGCCGTGACGGCCGAAACGAGCGACGCGTTCCTACGGCGCGCGGTGAGTCTGCTGCTGATGGAGTATGATGGCTTCTGGATGACCCAGCGTGTGGTGTCGTTCACTGTGTCGACGTCGTCCACGCCCTCGCCTCTTCCGCCGCCCCCAGGAGGGGCGGGGCCCTCTTCCCAAGGGGTGGTCCACCGACTCAACCAATTCAACGTCCTCGCTAGTGGACCGCGGCCGGAAGGATATACGGACGACGTCGCCACCGCCGCGGGAGCTGTTAACGCGAGCGAGCGCATCTGTGCCGTGGACGTCTACGCCGACTTAGCAAGCGGCGCCGAGTCTGGCTGGGACTTTTCGTCTCGCTGGATACGTCCCACTACGACTTCTCCTGGCGGCTCTGTGTCGTACGACTTGACCCGGATACGCACTCGGTGCATCGTCCCCGTTGACCTGAACGCGATGCTTCTCGACGCGGAAATGAAAATCGCCTCCTGGCTCAACGCCACTGGCGATAGCGACAACAGCGCTCGGCTGAACAGCGCCGCCACACGCCGTCGAGTCACGATGATGGCGACGATGTGGAACAGCAGCCTCGGACGGTTTGTCGACCTCGATCTTTGCGCCGACGACAGCAATGCGTCATCGGTGGGGTCGACTGAGGTTAATCATTCATCGTCGTCGGTGGGGTTGACGACGACCGGACTTAGCAACATCCCTCCCCAACGTAACGACGACGATGACGACGACTATCGGCCAAGCGTGCTCAAAAGCCCACAGAGTCAGGTCGACGATGGCAGCTTTGTTTTTCGCAACGTTTCCCAGCGAGCGACGGAGAGCATGTGGAACGCCGCTAGCCTTGTCGCGCTGACGATCGATTCGCTGCTCGAAGAAATGACCATCGTGCAACAGGTCGCCGCCCTCACCGACGTGCAGCGGCACATCTACCCTGGCGGCGTGCCCCCTACCTCGGTCGCCAACACCGGGCAGCAATGGGACTTTCCGGACGGGTGGCCACCTGTGCAGTGGTTCACACATCGTGCCTTAACGAAGCTTGGCGCCACGGAAGCGGACATTCTGGCCTTTGTGCAGTCGTGGACGGCCAGTAACTACTGTGGCTTTCTGGCCAACGTCTCCGGCGTCACGGGCAACATGTTTGAAAAGTACAGTGTGATCAATCCGGGCACCAGCGGGAAGGGTGGGGAGTACGTGCCCCAGGCTGGGTTTGGTTGGACCAATGGCGTCTTGCTGGACTTCTTGAAAAGCCATGGGAGCCGCTTGACCGCCCCTGCCCATTGTTGAAAAAAGCAACCAGGGGTTTTCTCAAAGCATATCCCTCTGTGCGCTATGTAGAACTAGTGCGGGTTTTGTTTGGTGAGTGTGTATGTGGGACCGCTCACAGGTACGGGTACGACCGTCATTCGTCTGCGGTTTTTTCGACGAGGGGTTTTTGGGGGGCACTTTTTTACGGCGATGACCTGTGCAGTCGACGCCTGTGGCGACCAGCGCTGTGTCGAACACCGTTCGACGACCGCCACCCTTCGACACCAGGGCCGCCATAGCTGGAAAAAATGGACCGGCACTCGGTTTTCGCGGCCGCTGCGTGCTGCGGTCACAGTGCTGCTGGCGTGGTCTGCCTCGACGTCGATAACCTGCTGGCCATCGCCGGATCTCGCGTCATGCGGCATGATGCGCCGTTGCACGAACGCCTTGGGGTGCGACGACACGACGCGGCGCGACCCATTCGATTCGTTGTTCTCGTCGTCGTCATCATCGCCATGGATATTTGCGGCCGCAAAGGAATCACTCCCTCCGGAGGCGTACTTCAACCGGACGGTGTATCCGCGCATGACCGATTTTGATCAAGTCTGGCGAACGTTTCTGGAAGCCAATGGCGGCCGCCATCGCGTGGACGACGCCGCGCAGCTTCCCTCCAACCGACGACGACGGACGAGGCCTGACTTCTCTCTCGGCATCATCAGCGACGTGCAATACGCCGAACGCGACGAGGAAAAGAGGCGCCATTTTCGATTGAGTCCTCAAAAGTTGCAACGTGCGATCGATGAGATGAACGCCAACCGCAGCCATCTGGACGCGGTGGTCAATCTGGGCGACCTCGTCGATGGCAATATGGATAAATACTTCCCGACGCTCAAGCCTATTCTAAGTTCGAGTCGCGCGCCGGTGTATCATGTGCTCGGCAACCACGACTTCTTGGGGCTGGAGGAATCCAAGTACGATGCCTGGCTCGTCAACCTCCTGACCATGCCCGCGCGCTACTACAGCGTCGAGATGGGCCCGCCGTTGCTGATGTATTCGACGTCGAAGGGGAGCTTGTCCCGACGCCACGCGTCCGGGCAGGAGGACGCGATCAGCAGCAGGGTGGCCGTTATGCCCGCAGTGGATGAACGACCTGGTGCGGCGGTCGGAGAAAACAGCACAACATCAGCGTCGGCAGTCGCCGAAGCGGCACCGAAACGTGGGATGCGCATGGCGGCAAACGTGGCGCCGGGGGGCGACCGTCGGCGTGCCTACCGCTTGTTGTTCCTAGACGGCAACGACCTTTCGATGTACGGCACCGTGAGTGGGACGCCGAAGCGGAAGGAGGCGGTGGACATGTTGGGTCAACTTATGCGGAGCAAATCCCGCAACGCGCGAAAGTTCAACGGCGGCTTGGGGAAGGCGCAACTTGAATGGCTGCACGCGGAGCTGCGCGACGCCTGCGAGTTGGGTCAGTCGGCGGTGATTTTGCTGCACCATCCGATGCGACCGGCGGGGGAGCCGACCAATCTCTGGAACGACGTGGCGGTGGTGCCCGAGTTGGTCCGTCACGACTGCGTGCTCGCGGTGTTCACCGGTCATTCTCACAAGTGGCTGTACGACTTTCATCTGGCCACCGCCCCGGTCGAAAGGGATGGAGAAGGAGGCGGTCCGGACGACGTCGATCCACGGCGTGCCCCCCACCCCGCTCGAAGTGTCCACTTCGTGACCTTCGGTGGAATGGTGCAGAGCCCTTTCACATCGTTTGCATTCGCGGACTTTTATCACCACCATCATCACAACGAAGACGAGAACGATGACGAGGGCGACGGCCTTCGCGGCGGTTCCCCCAAGAAGAAGGAGCAGAGCATCGAGGAGGCGGAAGGCAAGCCTCCGCAACATGTCGCGACGGAAGAACACGATGCGAAACGCCGGGCGGGATCTCGAAGCACCGTCGCGCTGCTGCACATTCACGGTTTGGTCTTCGGGCGCGAGATCGATCATCGGCTCAACGTGACATGGAGTCGTCGAAAAAAACGACGACGCCTAGACGGGGGCGACGGCCCAGTGGCGGAGGCGACGAGCCACACCGCCAGCCCCCCTTCTCCTCCTCCGGTTAGGAGGCCTCAAGCGAGTCGCCTCCGTGAGTCGAAGGACGTTGATGAGAGGTCACCACCAACGACGGCGACGGCGACGACGACATCGGTGGCCACGGGAGAGGCCGAAGGTGGAGGGCCGCTCCGCGGCGCATCATGGCTCTTGTGGCTGATCACGGCGGCGCTCGCCGCGTGGAAGCTGATTTCCTGCGCAGCGGCGGGACATGGGCTACAGTGGTGGGGAGGGGCTGCGAGGTGAGACCAGGGGGGGGGGAGGGGGGTCTCATACATTGCGATGATGGTTATCCTTCTTTTATTTTTCGGTCGCGTCGCACGTCCTCTCGCTGCTTTACTGCAGGGGTGTGTGGATGTGGGGGTGGATTACAGTATGCGCGTTAAATGTGACTTCGTTGTTGTGGCCTACCCTCCCCGCCCATCCCGGCCAGACTAATTCTTTTCCCGTGTCTTTCTAACAACAAAAAAGGGCTTTTTTCAAAAAGCTTTCTTTCCCTCCCCTCCAGCCTCGTCGTCCGCTCGGAACCTTTTGTCCACGATTTTTCGTGTTCGTGGAAACCTCTCTCTCGTCTGTCTCTTTTCGATCAGTTTCGCCCACCGTTATTGTCCAATTCTCGGTGTCGCAAAGCTCTATTTCCCCAACATCTCTTTCGGGTTTTTTGACTGCGATTGAGAAAAGAAGGGAAGAAAGACATCGGAAAAACAAAACATCGGACGATAGCGTTGATAATTATTTTATTACGTTCGGTCTCCCACGGTTCTCTTTCGTGTTTTGTCGCTTTTGGTCGCCATTTGTTTCATTCCGAGCTGAATTTTTTGTGGCCTTCTCGTTCGTTTCGCAGGGAGGTTTACTTTTTTTCAGCGGCTGGGATCCAAACTTTGACTTCGGCTCTCGAAAACCACTCACACGTAGGGCGTCGCTAGCAAGGAGCACCCCCACCCCCATCGAACGATAGCCTTTACAATTATTTTGTACGTTCGGTTCTCCCCACGGTTCTCCCCTTGACACTCCAGTCCCCATTCTCCACGGTTCTTTGGAATTTCCACGGCATTTCCTTGAACTCCTGCACGCTCTCCAGAAGAAGATTTTCAACCGCACGGTAGCAAGAAACATTCAGAAAAAACAAATCTTGCGTGGGTTTTTTCAGTTTGCGCCATCGGTTTTGTCAGTTTCATTTCTCCAAACTGATTTTTTATTACCTCCTCGTTTTTGTTTCAGAAATTGTTGAATTTTCGACCGTCGGCTCTCAAATCCCACACACAAGGCGAAGCTAGCTATCGTCGAACCACCCACCCTTCCACCCGTTTTCCTTTCCCCTCGACACTCCAGTCCCCTCGTTCACCGCGCCCGGTTCTCTCTCGTTCTCCCCCGGTCAATTTTTTCTGAAGGGTCCTCGATCTCTCGAAAGGATTTTTCAAGTGCCCCGGAATCGGAGAGAAACATCGGTCAAAGAAGAGCAAAGAAATCACAACGGGACACGACGAAACAAACCCGCTGCTTTCCAAAC
>ERZ1292633.742-Hain-H41-02um-R1-742-length-36870-cov-5_pt1 | contig 24454 bp, 21 predicted proteins | sample MGYA00564406_ERZ1292633 | MGnify/ENA primary metagenome ERZ1292633 (study PRJEB36523, sample SAMEA6512639) | groundwater metagenome | collected 2019-01-08 | study: AquaDiva: Metagenomics assemblies of 32 groundwater samples | reverse complement strand
CTTTGACCGCATCGTAGAAACCATCCTTGCGCCCGACGGCATTGATGTCGCCGAGATCGCCGATGATCACCATGGCCTTGTGTTTCTTTCCGCTCTTGCGCGCTTGTTCGATCATGAACGCGACGGTTTCACGCGTCAGTGTGCGATTGTCTGCCACCACATTGACCAGCTTAAGGTCGGGTGATTCGGCGGCGGGGCGATTGAACAGCACGATGGGAATGCCCGCTTCGTTGGCGGCTTTGATCGCGGGGACACAGGTTTTGGAATCTTTGGGAACGAGCACGATGCCGTCCACCTTGCGCGTGACGAACGTGCGCACTTGTTGAAGCTGGCGGTTCGCGTCGCCGTCCGCGATGGATTCCACGATCTGGATGTTGCGCTTCTTGAGTTCGCTCTTGATCGCCTCGAAACCCGCGACCCAATACTCCGTCTGCAAGGTTTCAAAGTTTACACCGACGGTGAGTTGTTTCTCGCCGCTGGAGTTTGTGGCTTCCGGTGATTTGCCACATCCCGACAAGAGCATGGCAGCGGGCAACATCAGACTGAGGACTTTCGTAAAGGTTGGGATCAAAGATTTCATGCAGGCTTGGTTGGTTTCTGGTTCGGGCGTTTTGGCGTTCGGCAAATGTTATACCTCATTCCGCAATCAACCCGCGCAGATAATTTTTGCCGGTCTCGGTCCAGGCGCGTTCGCGGGCGATGGTTTCCTCCAGAGAATCGCTGGGCGGCACCCAGGTTTCAAGAATGACGTTGAAGGAATGTGGACAATTCGCGAGTTGTTTCAGCAGCCACAACACATCGAGCTGGCCCTGTCCCGCCGGACAACCTTCCAGAATAAATCCCATGCGATGACTCACGCGGCGGATCGTAAAGTCCTTCACATGCAAACAAAGCGTGTAGGGTGCGAGTGTTTGGACGACAACTTCCGGCCCTTCGAGCGCGCCAAAGGAATTGACGGTGTCCAAACAAATGCCGACATGAGCGGGGCCAAGTTGCTCCACGATCCACGCCAACGTACGACTGCGAAAGCGGTCGTGATTCTCGATGGCCAGCTTTACTCCGGTGGCGGCGAATTCCGTCACCAACGGACGCAACCGCGCCACAATTACTTCCGGCGTCGGCTCATCGCCCTTGGAGTCCACCACCACGCGCACGAACAGGCAACCGAACCGCTGCGCCAGTTGCAGGTGCGCGCGGAGATTGTCGTGATCTAGCCCAAGCGTGCCCAACTCAACTTGAATGTTGAGTTCATTAGCACGAGCCGCAAAGCGATCCAATTCCGCCGGCGAAAGTTGCGTCAACGGGAGGTTGTCGCAAATCTGCACCAGCCGGACATCAAATCGCGCTGCCGTTTCGAGCAGATCGAAAGCCGTCGTCGGACGCGCTGGCGGATGACCGGGCACGCCGATGGCCCACGCGAAAGCATAAGAACCGATACCAAGGCGCATGCTCAGGGTTTGGATGAAGGTGGAATCTCTCCCGACACGATGGCGCGGACTTGATCGCGCACGCTGTCGGATTCAAACAGTTTGCGCCAGTCGGGTTTCAGAATATGATCTTTGCCATACTTGGCGATCAGTTTTGCGCCATCGCTGAATGGGAAGTTCACACGACCGAACGCGATGCCGAGTTCGACCTTGATGTGGCCGAACATAAAATCCTCGGCAGCGGCGCGTGGCACACCTTTGCCAACGGCCTCTTCCAAAGCATCACGCAAGGTCATTACCAGACAGATGGCGACGGTTTCGGCCATCGCCGGTTCGAGAATCGCCATCTGTTCAACGGTGATACGATGCGCGCGGGTGACTGGCGCATAGATGTCGCAGGCGAGGCACTCGCCCAGATCGTATTGCGCTTCCGTGCCCTGCATCAGCGCGCACACAATTGCCTGCCGGGCATGGATGCCGCCGAAGAAATCGTTGATCTCTTCCTTCGTGCGAAAATTATCGAAGACACTTGGATGACATGGATGGCTGACGAAATAGCCGATGTCTGAACGAACTGGCAATTCGCCCGCGTGGGCGGCGGCGGGATCAAGCGTCATCACCAATGTGCCGGGCTTGACCTTCGGCACGACTTCATGCGCCACCCGACCGAGCACGCGATCCGGCAATGCGAGGATGACCACGTCTGCTTGGGCGAGCGCTTCATCGCGCGAAGTGGGAGTCACACCGCGATTAGCAAGGTTGGCCAGCCCGTGTTCGCCGGATTCAACCGCGAGAACAGCGTAGCCGTTCTTGCTTTTAATATTGTCGGTGATGCGGCAACCCATTTTGCCGCCCGCCCCAAAAAGGGCGATGGTGATTTTATCGCTCATAATTTTTGAAAAGATTTACGGTTTGCTTCCAGGTCGTGCGAATTTTTTCGCGGCATCATCCAGCACCAGCACCCAATCCAGCATCTCGCCGTCATCGGGTGGAGTGAAAGCGCGTTCGCCTTTGTTCTCGAAAGTGCCGATGGACGTCGCTTTGCCGTCGCGTGGGTTGAACCACCACGCTTTGACTTTCGCGCCGGTGATCTTGTCCATCCGCACTTTGAAACTGCGACCGACCGGCGCATAGACCATCGCGTAACTCCCGCTGGAATCGCGAGTGGCACAAAAATGATAACGTCCTGTGCCGGGCATCGCGGTGGGAATGGCATTCGTCGCGAGCACCTCGTCATCGGGGATGCGCGTGAGGAACGGACGCGATTCGAGGAGCGCGCGGGCGTGTTGCATCTGGGCGGCGCCGGGTTGATTGATGGCTTCCGACCACGGCATGAGTGGGAAATTGCGGGGCGTATGTTTGGGCGACCACATCTGCCAAACGGAATGATGCCCGTAAGTGTGACCGAATGCGCCGCTGAACAGATTCCAATAAAGCGGGCGGCGCACGTCACTAGCGATGGAGTGACCGAGATTTTTTGCATCGAATGACACCGGGTGATCTTCGTAGATCGGTTCGCCATCGAGCACGGGTTTGATCGGCGTGCGATTGTAATCCACACGGGTCTGGTCGTAGCGTCCGGTGAATTCCGCGACGTGTCCGTTCTGGCGCATGTTGAAATCCAGCCACGGTTCATCGTGAAACCATTGCGCTGACCCGCTGCCGCCGGGCGGATGAAAGGTGATCAGATGTTTGCCGCCATCGCCTTTGCGGATCCCGCGCGCCATCGCCCGGATGATTTCCTTGTGCGTATCATTTTGAATCGGGCGATCGCCGCCAAGCATCCAGATGATGCCCGCGTCCTTGTATCGCTTGCCCAGCCACTCGCCGTAAAACTCGGCATTCTGCGGCGTGAAATTAGCGTTGGTGCTGCGATTCCAGTTGTTGCCCCACGTGGGCAGAAAGCCGACATACATGCCGAGCGAGTTGGCCTTGGTGACGATCCAATCCACATGCTTGAAGTATTCCTCGTTCGGTAGGTTCGGATCTTTTTTGAGCAGCGGAATGTGGCCGTAGGGATTGGGCGAGCGCTCGCTCAAGCCATCGAGTTCCGCGAGGGCGACGGCTTGAATCACGGTGTAGCGACGCTCTGCACGGTTCTTTAGATACAACTCCGCCTCTTCGCGATTGAGCCGATGAAACAATTCCCACGCCGTGTCGCCCAGCCAGAAAAACGGCTGACCATCTGCAGTGACGAGAAAGCGTTTGTTCTCGCTGACTTTCAGCGTGGGCAAGGGCGCAGCCGTCGCGATGAAATTTGCCGCCAGCGCGCACGTCAAGGCGAGCGTGAGTGAAGTTTTTAGTAATCGCATGGTGATCAAGATTATTTGCCCGGCGTGGGATATTTCTGGCTGGCATCATCCAACACCAACACCCAGTCCTCGCCAGCCACGTTGGTGGGCGGGGCGAACTTCATTTGTTTTTTGTTGGAGAACTTGTTCAGCGGTTTCACCGAGCCATCACGCGGATTGAACCACCAGCCGCGCAGCGAACGGGCGTTGATCTTGGTGGTGTCAATCGTGGCTTCCGTATGCGCCGGGAAATAAGCCATCAGATAGGTGGCGTCATTTTGTCCGACGGTGCCGTCGCGCGTGATCTGGACGCGGTTCAAATCATTGGCGCGCGGCGTGACGAGTGCGCTTTGATCGGGAATACGCTTCAGGACAGGGCGGCTGAGCATCAAGTCCTTCAAATGTTTCAACTGCTCCGCGCCCGGCAAATCCATCGCGGCATACCACGGCGTGACGATGTCCCAACGCGGCAGGCGGTTCTTGGCGTTGCTCCGTTTAGGCCAGCCGTCGTCATACATCTGCCAGATGGGATGCGTGCCGTAAGCATGACCGAGCGCGCCCGCAAACACCGCCCAGTAGGCATTACGGCGAATCTGACGTGCGCCGACGGGGCGCTTCTCCGGGATGGCATCGGGCGGATATTCGTAGGCAGGTTCAGCATCGAGGCACGGCTTGGTGGGTTGCAGCGCATAATCGCGTTCGATGGGGGCGAAGTTCAAACTCTCGGGTGAGTGACCGCTTTGGATCATGTTGAAATCGAGCCAGTCGGCGTTGTGATAAAATTCCGAGGACGCGTCACGCGGGTGATAGCTGATGAGCTGCTTCTTGCCGACGTGGGTGCGAATGCCCGCCGCCATCTTCGGCCAGAGGTCGAGACTCTTGGTGGCAGACCGGTCGCCGCCCAGAATCCAGATGACGGGTTTGTCCGCGTAACGTTTCGCGAGGAAACTTCCATACGCTTCCGCGTTCTCCACGTTGATGAAATTATTATTCGTGCGCCCTTCGTCGTTGCCACCGGCCCAGCGACCCCAGGTGGGCAACAAGCCGACGTAAAGGCCGAGTTCGGCAGCGCGGTTCACCACCCAATCCACATGCGCGAAATAATGTTCATTGGGCTGGCTGGCATCAAAATTCACGAACGGAGTTTCGCCGTACGCGTTCGGCACTTTGAGTCCGTCAATTTCACCGAGCACAACGGCCTGGATCACGGTGAAACCCTTGGCGGCACGATTGCGCAGATAAAGATCCGCTTCGGCGCGGTTGAGACGATGGAACAATTCCCAGGCGGTGTCGGCGAGATAGAAGAAGGGCTTTCCGTCTGCGGTTACGAGATAGCGCTGATTTTCGCTGACTTTCAGTTGCGGCAGCGGGTTGGCGCTGGCCTGATTAACGACGAGCGCGCCCAGTGATACGGCGAGTGCGACGCCACAGAGGATTTGTTTTTTTGTCATGAGGTTGTTTACGAAAATCAATTGGCGCCTTGGCGCGCGACATCGAGGAAGAAGGAATCACGCCCGACCTGACCGCCCTTGAAAATGATTTCACAGCCGTTCGCCACGCCGTTCGGTGCATGGATGCGACAGAGCGGTCCGCCGGGCGCCATGGGCGCGACAAATTCCAACGCCTCGATGCCGAGCGCGCGGGCGACGTGAGTGGAAGTGTCGCCGCCGCAAACCACCGCGCGCCGCGCGCCAGTTCTCCGCATCGCGTAATGCAGGATCAAAGCGAGACCCTGGCCGAGATTGGCGCCAGCGGCGGCCAGTCGTTCGGCTTTCGAGTCCCCGGAATATTTTTTTGCCACGCGCTCAAATCCAACGCGGCGATTGTCTGCTGGCCCGCGTGCCGTGTGGAAGATCACATTGCGGCCCGCTTCCAAGGCCGGTTGCGCGCGGGCGATGGTTTCTTTCACGCTGGCGAAAGTCTGTTTTTCATCCGCGAGCATCCGGCTGTCGCAGGCGATTTCAACAAAGCCCGCATCCAAGGCGCGACCGATCTGCCGATCCGTCACGGGCGAGCAACTGCCCGAGACGGTGATGATTTGCGGCGAGGAGGACGGGGTCGCTGGTCGGACGGAAGGAGAGAGTTCCATCGCGTTACCCAGCAACCCCGTCTCCCGCCAAAAAGCGACGAGGGCGTATTCAATTCCACTCGAACCGACGCTAAACAATTGTCCGCCAGCGGGCACTTGGTCGGAAATCATCTGGCCGATGACGGGCAAATCCAAAGTGTCGAAGGTGTCAAAGAGAACGATGGGTGACTTAGGCGTCGCACCATTGAGCGCATGACCATTTCCATTGCTGGCTGAGCCGTTCTTTGTGCCATTTTTGGAATGAGCGCGGGCGGCCTTGAGTTTCAGCAGATCCACCAACTCGACCGGCAGCTTCGTTTGTTTTGCCAGGTGCAGTCGGATGTCCGCCTCGTCCATGGGCGTGACCGGATGCCGACTCATTGTGGGATGCCGATCCAATCGCGCTGGCTCGGTATCCAAACCGGAGCGTGCAAAAAGATTTCCGAAAACAACGTAGCGTCCGAGTACCGGTACGCCGATGACCAGCGGAGTAACCGCCTTTTTACCGAACACCTGACGCCCGAGTTCGATGGCCTTGCCGATGGAGCCAACGGTGGGCGAGGAATCAAACGTGGAGCAGGTTTTGTAATGAACGATCGGTGCGCTGCTGGCTTTGAGCGCCTTGAACGCGCGCGGGAGTTCGCGATCCATTTGCGCCGGGGACATCGTGCGCGAACCGCCCGCAATCCCGAACGCGCGCAGACCAGGAAACTTCGCAAGTTGCGCGGGCGTTGGAGGCTCAAGAAATAACACAGTGCGCAGCCCGGCACGAGCGAGCGATTCCATCACATCGGTCGAACCCGTGAAATCGTCGCCGTAGTAAGCGAGCAGCAGGGATTTGTCGGCTTTGGCTTTTTTCATCGCAAGCCTCCAAATTTGGAAATGGTTTCCTGCAACTCCCGATGTTGCGTCGCGTAATCAGCGAGCGGAATGCCGAGCGCCGCCGCCTGCCACGCCTGTTGCAATCCGCGCAAACCCGCCGCCGGTCCTTGCGGATGTGCCATGATGCCGCCGCCCGCCACGTAGATGAGATCGCTGGTGCCAGCGCGGCGATAGGTTTCCGGTGCTTGCCCGCCCCATTGACCGGAACTGACCACCGGCATCGCGACATCATCCGCGCGAAACATTGGTGTCAGACACGCTTTGATGCTGCGCACGACGGAATCATCCGGCTCCCAGAATTTATTTTGCAGTCCGTTGACGTGAAGATGATCCGCCCCCGCGAGCCGCCAGAGTTTTTGCCACGCGGGATATTCAACACCGAGAAATGGATGACGACAGTAAAGTCCCCAGCCATTGCGGTGGCCGTGAATCGGCAACTGACAACGCTTGCGAAACTCCGCCAAAGTCGCGAGGCCGACACTGTGCAAGCTCACCATCACGCACGTTCCGCCGGCGGCCACGACGGTATCGTGATGGCGCAGCATCGTTTCGAGATCGTCGGTGAGATTGAAGGCGAACATGATTTTCTTGCCGGTGCGATCGGCAAGTTCGTTCACCACGCGCATGACGGCGGCGACGCGATCCTTGAACGGACAATGCGGTGCGTCGGCCTGCAATTCGTCATCTTTCACAAAATCAATGCCCGCTTCGCCCAGCGTGCGAACCAATTCCGCCGTCTGCTCGGGGCGCAGGCCGACGCTGGGTTTCACAATCGTGCCGATGAGCGGACGACCTTCGACACCTGCCAGCCGCCGCGTGCCTGCGATGCCGAATTGCGGTCCGGGATAGCGTTTTGCAAACGCAGCGGGCAGCTCGACATCGAGCAGCTTGACGCCGGAAAGTTCCGCCAGTTCGTAAAGATTGCCGCAAATGGTCGCGAGCAACGTCGGAAGATTTGATCCGATATTGTTGTATGGAAACTCAACCGTGATTTCCGCGCGTTGATATTTCGTCACGCCGGAATGGTTCTTCGGCAAACGGGAGCCGGGCAGACTGGGAACGTCCACGGCTTCAAGGCGCTTGATGTTCGTCACCTTGGCGCGGGCGCGGGCTTTCAACTCCTCCGTCTCACCGGGCACGGCGATGAACGTTCCCGACGATTGTTCGCCGGCGATCATCTCCGCCGCGAATTCCACAGGATGCGGCGTCTCGATCCGATAGGTGGCGATGATCGGATTGTTCATGAGCCGAGCCGGAAGACGGTTCTCGTAGTAGCGCTTTGATACGCGGCGGTGACGAGTTGAATTGTTTTGAGATTATCTTCGCCGGTGGTTTCGGCCTGACCGGGATTGCGAAGGCCGTCGAGCAAGTTGCGCTGACAATCCACGATGCTCGAATGTACGACGGCGTAGCGTGGATCGGCCCAACTGTAGGTGGGCGGGGGAGACTGCCGCGCAGTCGTGCCCTCACGAGTCGTCACGCGAATCCAATAGTCCGGCCCTAGTTCCGCCGTGCCTTCCGTGCCTTCGACCGTCACATACGTTTGGGGAAATTTTTCGATCTCGGTGCGGCTGGCGTAACTCAAATTGCAGACGACCGCCGCGCCATTGCGCATCTGCAACATCGCCGTGGCCACGTCCTCGCCCTTGATTTCACGATGCACACGGTGCGTCTGGCAACAGATCCAGGTCGCTTCGCCGAACAGAAAGCGGGTCACGTCAAAGATGTGGCTGCCCATGTCGGCGAGAATGAATCGTTCCTCCAGTTTCAGCGCGGGTTGATTCTCGAAGACGGGAAAGCTGTTGCAGTAATCAATGCGGGCGCGGAAGACCTTCCCGATTTTCCCGGAATCCAAAATGCGTTTTAGTTCGCGGATGGGGGTTTGCCAGCGCCAGTTTTCGTTTACCAGAAATGGTACGCCCGTTTTCCGACAGGCTGCGGTCATCGCTTCGGCGTCGTTCAAGGTCGGCGCCATCGGTTTCTGGCAGATGACGGGAATTTTGTGCGCAGCGGCCATTTCCACAAACTGACGATGCGTGCCGACGTCGGTGATGACATCAACGAAGTCAGGCTTCTCGCGGACGAGCATCGCTTCGGCATCCTCGTAAATCGCGGGCACATCAAAGGTTCGGGCGAGGGTTTCCGCCCGGGCGCGCGTGCGATTGTACAACGCCACGCAGCGCACGCCGGGTAATTCGCGCCAACCTGCCAGTTGGTAACGCGCCCAGAATCCCGTGCCCAGAATGGCAAAGCGAAGTTCAGACATGATTCAGGCACAAGCTACACAGGGGGACGGATGCGAGCCTAGTAGGAACCGATTCAAGATTTGGACGAATCTCTTTCTTTCGCGCAAGTGACGTCCCCCAAGCCGGCTGAATCTGAAGATGCAGAGAGTATCGTCATAGATTTTGAGGGATTCCTCCTATCCAGATGTCGGCGGGAAACTTTATATGTGATGAGTGAACATGCTAGCGGTGAATAGTGTCGCGATGATTTTTGTCCGGACGCAGATGCGCGGACTCTGGCTAGCTGCGGGCGTTGCCTCTGAGCGGAGTGACTGCAGATGCAAGCCGCGTCATGGCAAGGCCGAAATGGGCAACGCCGCCATAACGTCAGCCAAATTCAATTAACCCAACGGAAGTAAAACGAATGAATCAAAACCGAATCAAACAACAGGTGGCGTTCACGCTGATCGAACTGCTCGTGGTGATCGCTATCATTGCGATCTTGGCTGCGATGCTGTTGCCAGCCCTAAGTAAAGCCAAGGAGCGCGCCCGCACGATCCAATGCGTCAATCAACTTCGGCAGCTTGGTCAAGCCATGATCATGTACGGTGACGACCAGGAAAACCGCCTGCCGGCCGCCGCCACCGGAGTGCCGTGGAACAGCACCAATCCCGTTCCGTGGATGCGACCGCTGGCGGAATATTACCGCGACACAAATATTCTGCGTTGCCCCAGCATGAGTCTCGTTCATAAGAAATCGCCGTTCAGTTATTTCATGGGTAGCCGGGTGGTGGTGGTGCAGACCGGAACATTTGGCAGTCTGCGGCTGGATCGCATCAAGGTGCCGAGCCAATACGTTTTGTCTGGCGACTGCAATTTTCCCTTTGAACCGGATGATGCTGATCCCGACAACTACTCGGTGGATACGCTGTTTTCGCTACCCTCGTTGGCACACGGAGGCGCGGTCAATGTTCTGTTCGGGGACAGCCACGTTAGCCGTTACAAGAAACTTAACCCCGGCGAAATCACTTATGATTACGACCGGCCAGGAGTGCCCTTTGAATAGAACCGAAAACTCACGGCGCGGATGAATGCGGTTTGCCTGACATCGGCCAGCGGAAAAGTTTCTCAAAAACCTCAAAGCTCATCATCGCAATGAATCAATGGATCTCTGATTATATCAGCGCGCAAAAGGCGGCGCTTGATTCAATCCCTGCCGAGGCGGTGGCAAAACTGATTCAAAAATTGCGCGAAGCACTGCAAGCCGACCGCCAGATTTTTGTCTTCGGCAACGGTGGCAGCGCCGCGAACGCTTCCCACTTCGCCACTGATCTCGGCAAAGGAGCGTCGGACAAACTAGGCCGGAACTTTCGGGTCCTGTCCTTGACGGACAATGTGAGTTGGATGACTGCGTTGGGAAATGATTATTCGTACGACGAAGTCTTTGTCCGGCAGTTGCGTAACTACGCCAGACCAGGTGACCTGGTCCTCAGCCTCAGCGTGAGCGGGAATTCGCCCAATTGCATCAAAGCCTTGGAGTGGGCCAATCAAAACGGATTACACACCGTCGCCTTGGTCGGGGCCAAACGCGGGCGGATGGCGGAGATCGCCGCGCAGACCATCGTCATTGATGACACGCACTATGGCCGTGTGGAAGACGCGCAGATCAGCATCTGCCATCTGTTGGGTTATGCGTTCATCGAACATCCCGAGTGGGCCAAATGAGAATAATGACTCCCACTAAATTTCAAGGGCTGGTGGAGTTTGCGCCAACCTTCGCCCCGCGCCCGCAGATCAGCCATGTGCTGTTCGATTTTGACGGGACGATTTCCCTTATCCGGGAGGGCTGGCCGCAGGTGATGGTGCCGATGTTCGTCCAGATGCTGCCCGCGTTGCCGGGCGAAACTGAGGAAGCGCGCCAGCAACTTTGTTTCGAGGACATCATGCGACTGAATGGTAAACAGACCATCTACCAGATGATCCAGTTGGCCGACCGCATCAAGGAGCGGGGTGGCACACCACACGAACCGCTATGGTACAAACACGAGTATCTCCGCCGATTGGATGAGCGCATCCGGCATCGCATCGAAAGTTTGCAGAACGGCACCAAGCGCCCGGAAGCCTTTCTGGTCCATGAAACGCGGCAACTATTGGATTCACTGCAACAACGCGGCGCGACGCTTTATCTCGCCAGCGGAACTGACGAGGTATTTGTGAAGCAAGAAGCGGCGGCACTCGATGTGACCCGTTATTTTGGCAGACACATTTACGGTGCCCAGGATGACTACAAACAGTTCTCCAAGAAAATGGTGATCGAACGCATCCTGCGCGAGAATCAAATCCCGGGCGAACAACTGCTCGCATTCGGCGACGGCTTCGTGGAAATCCAGAACACCAAAGAGGTCGGCGGACTGGCCGTAGCCGTGGCGAGCGATGAAGCGAACAATGGATCAGGTCGCTTCGACACCTGGAAACAGCAACGCCTTTTAGGTGTGGGCGCGGATGTCGTCATTCCAGATTTCCGGGATGCCAAGCCCTTGTTAAAAAAAATCTTCGGCCAATGAAGCCGCTCCCGCTCGACCCGCAGCGACTCAAGGTTCACCCATTGGCGCAGCGGCGAAGCCTCACCCAGGTCGAAGAGATTCTGGTGGCACCCGAATCACCGCCTCCCGACCTCACCGCAAATCTCTCGGCGCAAGTGCGCCAGTGCGCGCAAAAAATGTCCACCGCGCGGCAGCGTGGGGCCGGGCGGATATTGATTTACGGGGCGCATCTGCTGCGCAACGGGGCCGCACTGATTTTGGAACAACTGCTGGCGCGTGGCTGGCTGACGCATCTGGCCACAAACGGCGCGGGCACCATTCACGATTGGGAGTACGCCTGGCTCGGGCGTTCGACCGAAAGTGTCGAAACCAATGTCGCCACCGGCACCTTTGGCACGTGGGACGAGACGGGACGCAATCTTCATCTCGCACTGCTGGCTGGTGGCCTGTGCGGGGAAGGTTACGGCACGGCCTTGGGAAGATTCATCGTCGAGGATGGCACCGCTTTACCAGCCCGCCTTGAACTCGAAGCTTCAATGCGCGCCGCGCCCACTCACCCGTTGGCATCCGCCCGGGCGGACTTGTTACAGATGATGCGCACGCATGATCTGCCAGCGGGACGGGTTCGCGTCGAACATCGCTGGAAACAGGCTTCGATTCTCGCTCACGCATTTCGCCATGATGTTGCGATGACGGTTCATCCGGGCATCGGTTACGACATCATCGCGAATCATCCGATGTTCAACGGCGCCGTGATCGGACGGGCGGCAACGCTTGATTTCCATCTGCTGGGCGGCTCGCTTGAAACCTTGGACAACGGCGTGGTGCTCTCGGTCGGCTCTGCGATCATGGGCCCACAGGTCTTCGAGAAAAGTTTGAGCTGCGTCAATAACCTGCGAATGCAGGCGCACCGTCCAGTTGTCAGCGGGCACGAAATATTCGTGGTGGATTTGCAGGACGGCGGGAATTGGGATTGGTCACGCGGCGAACCACCCAAGACCCACCCCGCCTACTATCTCCGCTTTTGCAAGAGCTACTCCCGCATGGGCGGCACCATGCAATACGCCCAGTGCGACAACGTCGCCTTCCTCCACAACCTTTATCATCAACTCATCAGCCTGTGAACCCGCAACGCTTTGAACAAATCACGAAACAGTATGCGTCCTTGCGGATTGCCCTCGTCGGCGACTTCTGTCTGGACCGGTATCTGGAGATTGATCCACAGCGAAAGGAAAAATCCATCGAGACCGGTCTGCCAGTCCACAACGTCGTGCGGGTGCGCTCCCAGCCCGGTGCCGCCGGCACCATCCTGAACAATCTCGTGGCCCTTGATGTGGGAGAAATCCACGTCGTGGGGTTCTCAGGCAAAGATGGGGAAGGTTATGAATTACGCCGGGCGCTCGCTTCGTTGAAAGGCGTCAATACTGCCGGTTTTATTGAAACTTCATTGCGCCAGACGTTCACCTACACCAAGCCGCTGGTGCTCGCACCAAACAAACCACCGCGTGAACTGAGCCGCCTGGATCAGAAGAATTGGACGCGCACTCCGCTCGCGTTGCAACAGGAGATCGCGGCGGTGGTGCGGTGGCTTGCGGGCAAAGTGGACGCGATGGTGCTGATGGATCAGGTGGACCTAGCGGAAACGGGAGTCGTCACGCGCCGGGTGCTGGAAGCGGTGCGGATCGCTGCGGCCAAACATCCGAAGTTGCTTGTGCTGGCGGATAGTCGCCGGACGCTGCGCGGCTTTCCGCCCGTGGTCTTGAAAATGAATCGCGCCGAACTTTCCCGGCTGTCGCGTAATGTTCCGCTGCGCACGCTTTCGGCAATCCGCACTACTGCTGCCAAGCTCGCGCGATCTCATGGCAAACCCTGCTTTGTGACGCTGGCCGAACGCGGCATCATCGGTGCCTTGTCCGACGGCACAACGGAACATCTTCCGGCGCTGCTGACGCGGGGCAAGATTGATGTCGTCGGCGCGGGCGATGCCGTCTCCGCGAATCTCACCGCCGCGCTCGCCGCAGGGGCGACGCTGCGGGAAGCGTTGGAACTTGCCAACGCCGCTGCGTCTATCGTGGTGCATCAACTGGGCACCACTGGCAGCGCATCAGTGCGGCGACTCCGCAAGCTTTTGCGCGCCAAGTAGCCGGTGCAGCACTGATTCCCAATCCAGATCTGGCAAAACTTTATGCCTGCCTTGCCTCGCCGTCGTTTCTTGAAACTGGGATGCAGCGCCATTGCTGGCGGTGTCTTGCTGACATCCTGTCGAAGCGCGTCGCGAGCAAGTCGGTCGGCAAAAATGATTTTCCCCTGCAGCGAGTGGTTACGTGGTGAAGCTGGTGACGTTGGCATGGACGGTGGCGCGATTGATCGGGCGCGCGAGGAGATTTTGCAGAAGGTCGGCGCGGCGGAGCATAGTACGGTGATCATCCGTTATGGCCGGCTGGTCGCCGAATGGTATAAGGACACGACCGCTGAAACCCGGCAGCCGATGGCGTCGGTGTGCAAAAGCGTTTTTTGCTCCATGCTTGGCATCGCGCTCACCGAAGGACGCATCCGTTCCATGGATGACCGGCTCGTGGATTATTATCCTGAGATGATGGAATGCACCGGCGCGCACGGCGCGAATGCGAAGCAGTTCATCACCGAAAAAGATCGGGCGGTGACATTTCGCCAGATCGCCGCGCAGATCAGCGGTTATATGGAGCCGGGGGAGCTGCCCGGCAAAGTGTTTCATTACCAGACCTTCGGGATGGCCTCGATGATGCACGCCATTGCCAAACAATATGGCTATTATGATACGCATAATGTTGCCGGCAGCCCCGGTGATGGCGAATTGATCGCGAAGAAATTGCGCGATCCCATCGGCGCAACCTGGAAGTGGCGTTACATGAATTTCAAGTTTCCCGAGTCGGCGAAACCCGAGATCTTCATGAACTATCCGCACCTGTTGATGACCACTCGTGACATGGCTCGGCTCGGTCATCTCTGGCTCAACGAGGGACAATGGGAAGGGCGCAGCGTGATTCCGGCGGCGTATCACCGCGAGGCGATTCGCGTTCCGCAGATCACCAAAGACAACATTCCCGCCGAGAATTGGAAATACGGCTACGGACTTTGGGTCAATCAATACGGTCGTCTCTGGCCCAATCTGCCGCACGATAGTTACACCGCTGCTGGCGCCGGCGTTCGACTCATTTGGGTTTGTCCAAGCTTGGGATTGGTTGTCGCACAAAATCCCGGCCTGCCCGAAAAGAATTTTGATGATGTCGTCCGGCAATGCGATTTGCTGGAGCGAATCGTCGCCGCCTGCCGGTGATTCTACATCAAGCCATCGGTCCGTGAAGGGCGTGGGATTCCTAAGCGGCTTCACAATCTGCACTCGACGGAATGGTCCGGCTGACTAAGCTGGGCAGCAATGACCCCTCGGAATGGCTCTCAGGCTAAACCTGTAGTCTTTGCTTGGTTGGCGTTGTCGGTTGTCATGATCGGACTGGCATGGCCGACAATTCGCGACACCGGGCTGGATTACGACGAGGCGGTTTACGGGCATCTCACGAAAGATTTTCTGACCGGGCGGCATTGCGAACAACACATGCCCGGCAGCACGAGCGTCGAGTTGGGCAGGCGGCCTTTCCCGGTTTTTGTTCAAGGCTATCTTGGTGCGGTGAAATGTTGGATGCTCCTGCCAAGTTTCACCCTCTTCGGAACCACCGTGACCGTGATGCGGCTGACGATGCAGATGTGGGGACTGCTCGGAATTCTGCTGCTGATGTTTTGGACGCGGCGCGTATTAGGCGAAGTTGCCGCTATCCTCGTTGGATGTTTGACCGCGCTTGATCCAGCCTTTTTCTTCCCGACAATTTGTGAATGGGGCGCGTTTGTGCCGTCCTTCGTTTGCCGATGTGCTGGATTATTATTCCTGACTGTGTGGTGGCAGGATCGCCGGGCGCGTTGGATGTGGTTGGCGGGTGTTGCATTAGGAATCGGCTTCTTCAACAAGATTGATTTCCTGGTTGTGCTGTTCGCCCTGGCGCTGGCGGCGTTGGCAACGCGCCCCGGCCCAATCCTACGCAGCCTACGCCTTGATTGGCGTCAGTGGGCGGCAGGAGCAGTCGCATTTTTGGTAACGGCGTCGTTGATGGTCGTAAGCTTGGCGCGGTGGTTTCAAACGTTGCTCGAGATTCCATCCGGCGCTCGCACGGACGAGCTGACAATAAAATTCAACATGGCCAAGGCCATGCTGGACGGCAGTTACTTTTACCGGCTCATGGAATCAGGCGGAATGTTCAAACGGATGTTTGAAAATGCTGCCCCGGTCTGGTCGCCATTTGGTCTGGTGCTCGGATTGGCTGTGGTGGCGCTGGTTGTTTTCATCGTGCAAGGTGAGCGCAAAAAGACACGCGGATGGCCGATGTTTTTGTTGGTAGGGCTGCTCACTGCAATCGCGGGTGTCTGGCTGTTGCCGGATGCTGTTCGGATTCATCATGCCTTGCTGGTCTATCCTTTTCCACAACTCATCATCGCTGCGGTGGTCGTGCGCTTGTGGAAGATTTCACCAGACAAACCACTCATGCGTCAGGCTGGAAGAATTGTGACATCGGTGGCGGTGGCTAGTTTGATGTTCGGTCACATCGCTGCTACCTGGCGGACGCAACAATTCATCGCGACCTCCGGCGGACGCGGGCAGTGGTCAACGGCGTTGACCCAATTCGCTAGCGAGATGCGCCACCGCGACGACGTGATGCTCGTCAGTCTCGACTGGGGATTTCATGAGCAACTAAGTTTTCTGACGGAATCGCCGCAGCGATTTGAACCGACGTGGAATCTGCAGGAGGGCAAACCGGTTTCGCTGCTCCCCGACCCGCGCTGCTACTACCTGATCCATCCGCCGGAGTTCAGCCTGTTTTCCTACGGCGAAACTTATCTGCAAGCTGCGCGGGCGGCTGATCCAAGCCTGATCGTTGAATCTCGCACCAACCGGGAAGGGAGAGTCGTGTTTCAATATTTCCGTTTCGCGCCGCCGCGCTGATCGGATCAATACTCTTCCAGCTTCTTATCCGGGCGGGTGATCATCCACGCGGCCAGCGCCAGAATGTTCAACACTGCGCCCACGTAGAAAAACGCCGCGTGCGTCCCGGTCCACTTCAGCAGGTAAGGAAATGCCAGCGCCGTCACGAATGAACCGAGGTTACCCGCCATGTTCATCGTGCCGGAAACCGTGCCCGAGTGTTTGCGACCGATGTCAATGCAGACCGACCATGACGGCGCGAGCGTCATATCCGCCCCAAAGACCGCGAGCGACAGACAGATGATTGCGCCGAGCGCGGTGTCCATGTGCATGCTGGCCAACAGTCCAATGGCCGCGAGGCTGAAACCAAACATGGCCGGGATGCGACGAGATGCCGTCCATTTTCCACGCCGATAAATCCAATCAATGGTGGCGCCCGCCACCCAATTGCCGAAAGCTCCAGTCAATGGTGGTGCGGCGGCATAAAATCCTGCTTCCACCATCCCCAGCGAGTAGCGGGTTTTGAGATAAGGAAACAACCAGGTCAGACAGAAAAAGAAGGTGAAGTTCGAAGCGAAGTATTGGCCCATCAACAACCAGACGTTGCGCGAACCAAACAACCGACCCGTGGTGAGCGGCGGAGTTTCCTGTTCGCCGGTCAGGGCTTGCTGGCGGGCTTGCAGGATCATGGTCCGTTCCGCTTCAGAAATGCGTGGATGCGTTGCCGGATCGTCGCGAAACCAGAAGAACCAGAACACTGCCCAGAAGATGCCGATCACGCCGAGAACCACAAAACTCAAACGCCAACCCAGATGGCTCACCATCCATGCGACCATCGGCAACGTGAACGCCGCGCCAAAACGCGCGCCGGAAAACATCGCGCCTTGCACCAGTCCGCGTTCTGACATCGGAATCCAGGAATAAACCGCCCGCGCACAGCCGGGATAAGCGCCCGCTTCCCCGATGCCGAATAGGAAACGATAGATCAACATGGACACGTAACCCGTGGCTGCCGCTGTCATCGCCGTGAACAGTGACCAGAAAGTGACGACCGCCGTAAGCACAACGCGCGGTCCGAGGCGATCCGCCAGAATGCCGCTGGGCACTTGGAAGATGGCGTAACCCAACGCGAAGATGGAAAGCACCCAGCCCATTTGCGTGTCGGTGAAACCGAAATCTGCCGCGATGCTGTCTTTCGCCGAGGAAATACAAACCCGGTCCACATAGAGCAACATGGACAGCAGAAACATTCCGAACACGAGCCAGTAGCGCGTGGGGATGGTTCGCTTGGACGGATGGGGTGGAGGCAAAACCGCCTGCGGATCAGTCACCGTATTAGGCGGGATGCCGATGTGATTGTTGCGCTCCATCACTTCGCGACTTGATCAAGAAGCCGGCGCGCTTCGGCGAGACCGGAGCGGCCTACTTGCAAAACCGGAACCCGCGTCGCGTGTTTGATCTGGGCCAGGCTGATTTGTCCGAGCACCAAAACATCCACTTCGGAAGCAAGGCGGTCCATGTCGCGATAAACCAGTTCGTTGTGTTTTTCGATCTCGCCTTTTTGCAACAGTGCGAAGGCCTTTTCATTGACGGAGATTTTGATGGTGATGTCAACGCCGGCGTCCTGCGCGGCTACTTGCAGTTGCCGCTTCGTCGACGCCGGGCTGGTGGGAACCGTGGCAATGATGCCCATGCGTCGCCCTTTGCGCACCGCTTCGCGCGCCATCGGTTCGTCAATGTTGAACACGGGAATGGAAGTGTATTGTCGCGCAATACGGGTGGCTTCACCCACCGTAGTGCAACTGCACATGGCCACATCCGCACCCATCGCTTCGGCGGCGAGCGCGTAAAACTGGATGCGTTTGATCACCGCCTTGGTCGCGCCTTTATTGGCAATGCTTTCGCACAGCAACGAATCATCCAAGATGTTGAACACGCGGACATCGCGATTCTTCTTCAGCCACGGTTCAACGAATGGCGCATTTACCGACTTATTATACCAACTGACCGTGTGGATCAGAGCGAGCGTTTTGGTTTTCATCCGAAAAGATCAGGCAGCAGCAGTGGCAAGTTGTGAGGGTTGAGTGGTTGGGAGTGGTCGGAGTCCGATGATCTCACGAGCCCGCGCAGCGCGCACCACGGTGCGACCGGCTTTCTGCGCCTGTTCCACGGCATCCTCGACGAGCTCAATATTATTGCGCGCCCGTTTGCCGTTGCTTAGAAAGGGACTGTCCTCGAAGCCCACGCGAATATGGCCGCCGAGTTCCATCACGCGACGAAGATCCACGCCCCCGCGCTGATGATGGCGCACACAGAACCAGATTGCGTCTTTGGGCAGGTGTTCCACAAATAGATCGAGATAACGATCCGAATAGGGCAGGGCGTACGGCACATCGAAAACGAATTCAAAAACGTACGGCGGAAGCAATTCGCCATCCTCGACGATGCGCTGGTAATTGATGAGGTGCGAGAGGTCGAAGATTGGCATCGTCGGCACAATGCCGCCTTCGCGCAGCTTGCGGGTGTAAAAACAAATGTCTTCGTAGCGGTTCTGGTAAACGCCGTCGAACATGTTGATAGAACCGAGATTCAGCGAACCCATCTCGACTTCCGGCACGGTGAAGGTGACGCAGCGTTGGTGCAACGTGTGTTCGGGGGCCCCGCCGGTCGAGCCTTCGATGATGATGGGGCAAGCTTCCCGGATTTGGCGGATGTGCGAAACGAAGGGTTCGGGTTCGACGCTTTGCAACAGGTTTTCATCCCGCGCATGGAGATGACCGATAGCGGCCCCGGCTGCTTCGCAGCTAATGACTTCGCCCGGGACATCCAGCGCGCCGGGAAATTTTTCGTCCTGTTTTTCACCGGGCACGGGCGCGACACAGATGATTATCTCGTTGTTAATTGACCGTTTCATGGTTGAAGAAACTCTACTTCGTGGTTTGGTCGCAAAATAGAAGGAATCCATTCAGTACTCGGACGAAACTCTTGCAACGGAAAATCCAAAGCGCGAAAACACCCCGAAAACAATGGATTGGGGCACGCTGGGTTGAAGCTGGTGAAGCAGTAGCAGAACCGCTAGAGAGAATTATCCTATTATTTAATGGATTTCTACAAGGCGCACTTGCAGACGAGTGCTAGCTTTCAAACATGTCAACCATTCATCAGCCACATGGCTTCCATGCCGTGCTTTCGGTTTTAGCGTGTGCGCCCTTGGGATTGGCCCAACGCTTGTGGCAAGTCTGACGATTGACATATAAAAGTCATTTCAGTTTCCAAAAAAAAGATTAAAACCAAAAAATGTCATTCATGAAACATCAACCGACAACGTCAGCGCTTCTAGGTGATAAGCATAGAACCAGTCTGCGGGCGTTCACCCTCATCGAACTGCTGGTGGTTATCGCCATCATCGCCATTTTAGCCGCGATGCTTCTGCCGGCTTTGGCCAAAGCCAAAATCAAGGCGCAGGGAATTTCGTGCATGAGCAACTGCAAACAGCTTGGGCTGGCTTATATTATGTATGCGAACGACAACAATGATTATGCCTTGTCCTCGTTTGAGTGGCTGACCGGCAGTGCCTCTGCGGCTCCTGATGCGGTGGATGAAAATATCATCAAAAACAGCGCCACCTATGCGAACTTGTCTTCCACCAAGGTTTTCCGTTGCCCTTCCGACCAGTCGGGGTTGCTCTATGCGGGGCAAATCCGTTTGCGCAACCGCAGTTATGCTCACAATGCTGGAGTGGGTAAGGCTTCGCTCTATCACACGGTGAATATCAACAACGGCACATATCGGGAGGTAACCAAGCTTAGCACCATCACGGCAGCGGGACCGTCGTCCGTTATAGTCTTCATTGATGAGCATGAAAACAGCATCAACGATTCGCACTTTTATGCCTTTAGAGACATGTCCAAGTTTACCGGGGAAAAATGGCTGGATGCACCGTCGGGCCGGCATGGCAATGCCACCGGCTTTACATTTGCCGATGGTCACGCCGAAATTGTTAAGTGGGCGAGTGAAGTCAAGCGGGTGAGTATCTCTGGCGGTATTGTTAGTCCGGGCAACCATTCCTTCCTCCCCGCGCCAAGTGCCCGCGATCACGCCTGGTTCACCAACCATACTGGTGCTTTTAAATGATTTCCCAGTGCCATCCCTCGATCTCCCTAACCGCTCACGCAATAATACATAAATCAAACCCATGAAATCCCAACCGCATCCGCAGATTAAATCTGCTCTAATTCGTACCACGCGCGTTTCCGGCGCGCTGGTTTTGGCCAGCCTGTTTCTGTCCATGCCCGTCGTACATGCCGCCGTACCCGCTGATCCTGCCGTGGAGTTCCGATTTCCAGAAGGTCCGGCGGATGCTGGTGGCCAGGGAATCACGACCACCAATGCCGGGGCCGTGGGTGGATTGGCGACATTCGCTCAGCCAGTTGATCCCCTCTGGGAGACGAATTTGTTTCCAGCTTTCAACACAAATGTGCCCGCTGGCACTTACGTACCGGCAGGGAATGATTATTCGGTCTATTTTGGTCCCATTATCGGCAACTCACTAGGCGGCAGCCATGGTCGCGCCATTGATCTGGCACCGGATGTCAGTCCGGGATTCGGAAGCATTGGCGCATTTCCAAAACTGACGGTTTGCGGTTGGCTCAACGCCAGTTCACTCGCAAGCGGCGGCGGTGGCAATCGGATCGCCTTCGCACTGGAAACTCCCGGCGGTTTGGGATTTGACTTGGTCCAACGGGCCAACGGCCAACTATCGTTGATCATCAATCAATATAACGATGGCTCGCCCGAATCCTCGCCGAACGTCATCACGGCGGATGCCAACATGGGCACCAACAACTGGGTTTTCTTCGCCGCAACCTATGACCCCAGTCTGCCGTCCGGTCAGGTGAAGTATTATTTTGGCCGGAACAACAAGCTGGCCGCGCTTGATGTGGCCCGGGATTACACCCCCCCGACAACCAATATTGATTTCACCGGGGTTCTGACACTGGGTAATTTCGGGGCCGTGGAAGGTGCCCGCGATAGCGCCTTGGGCGGCAATAGCCGGATTTATCGTGGCTTGCTGGATGAAATCAAGGTCTACACCAACGCCCTCACGCTGGACGAAGTCCAGCAGGCGCAGTTGAATTCTGTAGTAACACCCGTGGCGGCTTCTGTAATCAAGGCACCGTTGAGCACCGTGGCCATTGAAGGTCAAAACCCCACCTTCATCGTGGAAGCCACTGGCTCGGGGCTGGTGACTTATCAATGGAAGACCAACGGAGTGAATGTTCCCGGCGCTACAAATGCGAGCCTGACTTTTGCGACCGTTACGTTGAGCCAGAACAACACCCCGGTAACGGTCGGAGTTAGCAATAGCGTTGGAGGTGTCTTGACCACCCCTGTCACGCTGACGGTTCTTCCTGGAGAACCACTCGTCGTGACCACCTCGTTCTCTGAGGGCGCCGGAAATACCACCACAAATATAGGCTCACTGGCGGGCTATGGATTGTTTCGCCGCGCCTCGAGTCTGCCGGCATTCATCACAACCAATGTGCCCTCCGGTCCATTTGCGCCCAGTCCGATTCATAATCCTGTATCCATCAATCACGGCTTGGCTGGAGCGAATCGCGCCATTGACCTGACGAACACGTTGGTCAGTTCGAGTGGTGCCCTCGGCAGCTTGAATGCTTTGACGATCTGTGGCTGGATCAATTCTGGGAACAGCACCTTTAGAACGACCAGCACGGGCCGGGGCAACGGGATTGTCAACGCCACCCTTGGCGGCAATGCCGGTGGGTTTGTGCTGGCCTATCGCTCCGATGATCTCAGCGCCGTTTACAATCAAAACGGCCGGCTGCAATTCCATGTGAATGAATGGGCCTCTGATATTGCCAACAACCTGAGTTCGACGAACATGATTCCTCTGGATACGAACCACACGGCCAGCGGTTGGGTGTTCTTCGCCGTGACCTACGACGGCACGTTGACCTCGAGCAACCTGGCATTCTACTTCGGCAATCCTCAAACCGCTGCGACGAATGATGTGGTGCAGACTTATAACAAGGGCGTCATCGTCAACAGTGGACAGTTGACCATCGGTAACCACAACACCTCGGCTGGCAACCCCACCGGGCGCACGGTGGGCGGAAACAATGGTACGGCCTTCCGGGGTTTGATGGATGAAATCAAGATCTACAGCAAGGTCCTGACATTGGCGGAAATTCGTCAAGCCCAGGTCAGCCCGGCGTTGCCGACGTTGTTGGTTTATTCCAACTCCGGCCCCAACATCAACCTCTCTTGGGAGACTCTTACCAATGCTCCTTATGTGCTCCAATCCCGGACCAACCTTGGGGTGGGGGCGTGGATCAATGTGCCCAATTCAGAATCGGTCTCCGGCAACATTCATAGCGTCACGGTTCCCCGGGATGAGAGTGCTGAATTCTTCCGGATCATTCGCCAGTGAGGTCTGATGGATGATCAGATTTGGTAGGTGAAGTTGGTTGGTATGGTATCCAGGGCCGGCCGGGTGGGCCGGCCCTGGTTTTTTATTGGGTTCAACAGGAGTCAGGAATTTCGCGAAGCGCTCCGGCTTTATGCCATGAATATTTTCGTTCGATGCTTTAATCATCCACGCCTCTTTTCCATCGGGCTGCTCTCAGTTGCCTGCTGTGGCAACAATCCACATCGGGAGCGGTGATCACCTTTCCCGGGGCCGAAGGATTCGGCGCTTACACGTAAGGCGGTCGCCGGCCAGTAAACCGCGAACGTGACGCCGGCCAGCCCGACCGCGAGCACGGCAGGACGAGAACAACACGGAACGAAGTCGCGGCTGGTGGGCGGGACGGTCAACTTTTGTTACGTGGCTGCATCAGCCCCACCTTAAGTCGGCGGAAGGGGAAGTTTCAATTTCAATGGAGTCCGGGGTCTGCTGACGGGTTTGACTTAACCACTTCCCCTGATTTTGCCGCGCCGGGATGTCCTCTGAATTCAGGCCGAAGGAGGCAAAATCATCGAACGAAGCGGTTCTGTAATCGGCTACTCAAACTCCGCCGCCGCCAGCTTGCCGCGATAAACGGTCCGCGCATGATCGTAAGCCTGGCGCGCGTCGTCCAACTCGCCGGCTTTGATGAATCGTTGCTTCTGCGACCAGCACTGATCCACGCCCTGCAAACACCACTCCGCACTGCGGCGGCTGGGCGCCACCGGTTTGCCGTCCACCAGCACCCAGATGGGATTGGTATGCGACGACGGAAGAATTCTTACTGCCACCCAACTGCTGCGGTCCACCTTTACGTCGAAGCCCACGTCGCGCAGTTCGCCGTCGGCGACGATGTTCCGTTCCGCCACGGGAAATCCGTTCACCACCACTTCGAGCCGGACCTCGCGGGAGTTGCCAAGGCGGGCGCGTTCGAGATTCCAGTACGGCTTCTGGTCGGGGGGGCGATTTTGCAATTCCGGGTTGGGCTTGTCCTCCAGCCGCGCGGCGACTTTGGCGGTGACACGTACGATTTGGGGCTGCGCCAAACTCAACTCGCTGCCATTTTCACCCACGGCAGCGTCATTCACTTTGAATTCAATCAAATGACTGCGCCCGTCGCTGACGTAGCTGCGCCCCTGGCGGATGCCTTCACACCACGCGTCGTAATTTAATTTACCGTCGAGCCGGACATAGGAACGCCCCATGCCCACGCGCTGACCCGTGAGACACGGAAAATCCGTCTCACCGCTGCCGCGCGTGCGAAAACCGACGTTCAACGTTTGATACCAGATGTTCAATTCCCAAACGGGCGGGGTGGACACGAGCGAAATGAAATCCACGGCGGGCGTCAACTTACCATCCGGCCCCGCGACCTGGTGCGTCACGTTCACGATGTATTCATTCGCGCCAATCCCATCATAGGGCGGCACGAGGTAGTTCGGGAGCGTGTTCGTCGGCACCTGCAGGCCGAGGCCGGAGTGCGCCGGGCCACAAACCGCGCCTTGCTTCTTGGCCCACCGCAGCGTGTTCAGGCCCAGGGT
>ERZ1292633.1576-Hain-H41-02um-R1-1576-length-24463-cov-23_pt1 | contig 24463 bp, 24 predicted proteins | sample MGYA00564406_ERZ1292633 | MGnify/ENA primary metagenome ERZ1292633 (study PRJEB36523, sample SAMEA6512639) | groundwater metagenome | collected 2019-01-08 | study: AquaDiva: Metagenomics assemblies of 32 groundwater samples | reverse complement strand
GAGTTGTCAGAGCTGCGCGCAGGCGTCTGCAGCGATGGAGAGCTTGCGATATCGAGCGATCCATTCGAGCGGAAGGGAAGACATTGACCCGCTTTGTTGCGATGTGTAAGCCGCTGTAATCGCACCCAGCATGATGCCACGGCCACAGCTATCGCCGCCAATGCGGATGTTTTCTTCGATGGCGGTGCGATAGTCAGGGGCCTGTTGTGCAATATGCGCAATGACCGGCATTCCTTCCAGAACATGACAGGCAGAGCCAAAACGCTTGGCTATCGCAGCACTGTCGAGCGTGCGGGGTTGCAACGCTTCTTTAACTAACGGTGCCAGTTTTTCTCCGGCGTGCGGTAGTGCGGCGGAGAGCGCCTGCGGGATTGGTTTTCCATTCAATACTTCAAACAAAACAATTCCGGCATACTGAGCTGCTGCAACCGCAGTGTCATTATCATTGGTCAGGCGCACGACCTGTTCTATTTTTGTTAGTAGCGCCCGTTGTGATCCGGTATGGATGGCTACTACGACCGGTATAGTGGCCAATGCGGCAAACTGATCGTCATCTGCGCCGGAGTTTTCCGGGAATTCTTCGGGTTTAAGTGGCCATAATGTCTGTAGCGTCTGACGTGTGGGAGCATCGACGTAGCCGGTGTACGCGCCGCCCGGACCAAAATGATTGCGGTATCCGGTTTGATATTCAACGCGCTTAAATTGACCATATTCCGCAAAATGCCGCAGCATCAACAGGCATAACTCGCCATATCCCGATGAATCTCCCGCCATTTTATCGCCATGGGCAAAGTAACCTTTGGTCTCTGCGTAATCATTTGCATCGGGTTGCAGAAAAACCAGCCCTTTGGTTTGTTCGATCCGGGCAATACGCTTCGGGTCATAAAGCCAGTGCAGGCCGAGCGATGCGGAATCTGCGATTAATGCGCCTAAAATAGCGGCCACATGGGGCTCAAGCCGGATATTCGAATTCATTTGATTTTAGAAGGCTCCCTGGTTTTATTGAATTTCAACTTCATCGGGTATTTTGCGCGCTTCGTCTTCAAGCATGACCGGAATGCCGTCCTTGATTGCAAAGGCGAGCCGGTCGGGCTTGCAGATCAATTCCTTGTCTTCTTTTTTGTAGATGAGCGGCCCTTTGCAGAGGGGGCACACCAGGATATCCAGTAATCTTGCATCCATGATTTTCCTTAGCGGTAGTTTTTATGCGATTAAGTTTTATTATAACTTATTGAGTATGTCATCCAATTGATCCAGGCTGGTATAGTGAATCACGATATTGCCCCGGCCATTCTTTTTCGGCTTAATGGCCACTTGCGCACCGAGACGTTCCGATACATTTTCCTGTAATCGCATGAGATCTCTATCCGGTTTATTGACCTTTTTGCTGGATGGGTGTTCAATCTGGTTAACCAGTTTTTCTGTTTCACGCACTGATAGCTGCTTTTGCGCGATCAGATGGGCCATTTTAATTTGTTCTGCGGGCGCAAGGGATAGAATGGCGCGGCCGTGCCCCATTTCAATTTTACCTTGCATCATGAGCTCCTGTACCGGCGCTGACAGGTTGAGCAGGCGCAGCAAGTTGGAGATCGTGCTGCGCGAATTACCCAGCGCTTCACCGGCTGTTTGGTGGGTCATGCCGAACTCATTGATCAAACGTTGAATACCGAGAGCTTCTTCCAGTGGATTCAGGTTCTCACGCTGAATATTTTCAATCAGCGACATGGCGAGCGCTGATTCATCGGCTACTTCCCGTATCAAAGCGGGAACCTCGGTTAGTCCGGCCAATTTAGCTGCGCGCCATCTTCTTTCACCGGCGATAATTTCGTATTGATCCTCACCGATAGGGCGTGCCAGAATCGGTTGCATAACGCCTTGTGCTTTGATGGATTCAGCCAGTTCAGCCAGAGCAACCGGGTCCATGTTGGTTCTGGGTTGATATTTGCCGGGTTGCAGCTTGGAGACATCAAGGATCTGTAATGATTCCTCTGCAACGCTGGCGTTGCCATTGCGCGACAATAATGCATCCAGTCCTCTTCCTAACCCTTTTTGTTTTGCCATTTTATGGATTCCTTCATTTTGCCATTGAATATCCAGACCGCTCATCAAGCATTTAAGTATTGAGTATTTCTTTAGCGAGCTCAAGATAAGCCTGCGCGCCTTTGGATTGCGCATCGTGGTACAGCACGGGTAATCCAAACCCCGGCGCTTCAGCCAGACGGACATTGCGCGGGATCACGGTGCGATACACTTTATCACCAAAATGTTTTTGCAATTGGTCAGAAACTTGCTGCGCCAGAATACTGCGCGGATCGAACATGGTGCGGAGCAAGCCTTCAATGCGCAGCTTGGGATTAAAATTGCTGCGCACTTTCTTGATGGTATTGACCAGATCGCTGAGTCCTTCCAAGGCATAATACTCGCACTGCATCGGAATCATCACCGCCTGTGCCGCGCATAAGCCATTCAGCGTCAGCAAGTTTAAGGCAGGCGGGCAATCGATTAAAATATAGTCATATTCGTGTTCAATGGTTTCGAGCGCAGCTTTCAAACGCGCTTCCCGCTGCGGCAAATCCACCATTTCGACTTCAGCGCCGGCCAAATCACGGTTGGCGGGTATCAAGTCATATTTACCCGTCGTGCCGGTAATGCGTGTTGTGTTAATCAATTCATTGCCCAGCAAAACATGATAAACCGTGATTTTGGTGGTTTGCTTGTTGGTGCCGCTGCCCATGGTTGCATTGGCCTGGGGATCGAGATCGACCAGCAAAACCCGCTTTCCAGCAGCAGCCAGGCTGGCTGCCAGATTGACACTGGTTGTGGTTTTTCCGACGCCACCCTTTTGATTGGTGATGGCAAGAATTTTTGTCACGGTATTAGCTCCTGTATTCATTGGGCTGAATCAAAGCTGCGATGCGTTTTTCAATGGCCTGTTAATCTGAAGCTGCTGAATTCTTGATGATAATCAGTTGCCTGGCTGCATTAAGACCGGGCACAGTCAGCGGTACGATCTTTTCAATGCTAAACGGCGCTTGAACTTGCTTGAGTTCATTGTCTGAGCAGTTGGCTTTCATCGCGACCCATCGGCAGTTTACGTTATTTTCAGGAACCAGTTGCCGGGTTAACTGTATAAATTCACCCAAATCAGAAAAGGCGCGCGTAATAATGGTATTCACACGGTTATCCTCCCGATAATCCTCGATGCGTTTTGCAATGACTTCTACATTCGGTAGTGCCAGCTCAATTTTAACCTGTTGCAAAAAAGAGGCTTTCTTCTGATTGCTTTCAACCAGCGACACCCGCCAATCCGGCCTTGCCAGCGCAACCGGTATGCCCGGCAGCCCCGCTCCGCTACCCACATCGATAATGGATGGGCCTGTAATATGGGGCAGCACCGCCAAGCTATCCATCACATGCTGATAAAGCATGTCTTGCGGGTGCTTGATGGCGGTTAAATTATGGATCCGGTTCCATTTCTCGATACGCAATAAATACTGCTGGATCAATTCGTGGAGCGGTCTTTCCTGTTGCGTGAAATCATAGTCAAGAGCTTGCAAGCCCTGCGTAATTTGTGGTAACAGACTCATGCGCTTTGTTGCTGGCCATTAACTGCAAATCCACGCTTTAAATGCACCAATAATAACGAAATGGCAGCGGGGGTTACGCCCGAAATCCTGGAGGCTTGGCCAATGGTTTCCGGTTTGTGCAGATTCAATTTTTGCTGCACTTCATTGGAAAGTCCTTTCACCATGCCATAATCAATCTCTTTCGGCAGCACCGTATTTTCATATTGCGACTGGCGGGAAACCTCCTCCTGCTGGCGCTGGATATAACCATGATATTTGGCCTGTATTTCAACTTGTTCGGTCACTTTTGCATCGCTTACCGGTGTACCGGCGCCGGGTAATGTCATCAATGTGGCATAGGTGACGTCTGGGCGCCGCAGTAACTCGGTCAATGTGTATTCCCGTTCTATCCCTTTACCCAGAACGCGCAGGGCATCCTCTTCCGGCAATGTGCTTGGCGACAGGCGCACTGAATTGAGTCTTTGTTGCTCTTGCTGGATCGCTTCCTGCTTATGCGTGAAGGCAGCCCAACGTGCGTCATCCACCAGCCCAAGCTTCCGTCCCATTTCAGTCAGGCGCAAATCGGCGTTGTCTTCGCGCAATTGCAAACGGTATTCCGCCCGGCTGGTAAACATCCGGTAGGGCTCGGTGACGCCGGAAGTCACCAGATCATCGACCAGAACGCCTAAATAAGCTTCGTTCCTTTGCGGTAGCCACGCCTCCTGCTCCTGAATTTTCAGTGCGGCATTAATGCCGGCCAGCAATCCCTGTGCGGCAGCTTCCTCGTAACCGGTTGTGCCGTTGATTTGTCCGGCAAAGTACAAGTTCTCGATGGTTTTGGTTTCGAGCGAGCGTTTCAGGTTGCGCGGGTCAAAATAATCATATTCGATAGCATAGCCAGGGCGTGTGATATGCGCATGCTCAAGACCTGCTATGGAATGGATCAGCTTGACCTGCACTTCAAACGGCAGGCTGGTGGATATCCCGTTGGGATAGATTTCATGCGTGCCCAGTCCTTCCGGCTCGAGAAAAATGGAATGCGATTCGCGGGCGGAAAAACGCACCACCTTGTCTTCAATCGAAGGACAATAGCGCGGGCCAATGCCTTCAATTTTGCCGGTGTACAACGGTGAATCCACCAAACCATCGCGAATGATGCCGTGCGTGATCGCGTTGGTACTCGTGATCCAGCAGGATATCTGCTGCGGATGCTGAATGTCTGCGCCGGACAATGAGAACACCGGGGTGGGTTGATCTCCCGGTTGCTCCAGCAGTTTTGCATAATCCATGCTGCGGCCATCTATGCGCGGTGGCGTGCCGGTTTTCAGCCGCCCTGCCGGAAATTCCATTTCGCGTAGCCTCTGCGCCAGTGTGATGGACGGCGGATCGCCCGCTCTGCCCGCCTTGAAATGGGTTTTGCCAATATGCGCCAATCCCGCCAGGAACGTGCCGACCGTCAAGATGACCGCGCGCGCATGGATTCTGATGTTGAGTTGCGTGACCACGCCGAGCACCCGGTCCTGCTCAAGGATCAGATCGTCCACCGCTTGCTGCATGACCCAAAGGTTGGGTTGGTTCTCAATACGTCTGCGAATGGCCTGCCGGTAAAGCACCCGATCCGCCTGCGCGCGCGTGGCCCTCACCGCCGGGCCTTTGCTGGCATTGAGAATGCGAAACTGGATGCCGGCTTCATCGGTAGCCAATCCCATGGCGCCGCCCAAGGCATCAATTTCCTTCACCAGATGACTTTTCCCGATGCCCCCGATGGAAGGATTGCAAGACATCTGCCCGATAGTTTCAATATTGTGCGTCAGCAACAGCGTCTTGTGCCCCATGCGCGCCGCCGCCAGCGCCGCCTCAGTCCCGGCATGGCCGCCCCCGACAACGATAATCTCAAATTCTGTATGATTGCTCATAGTGCTCAAGCCCGCGATGCTTGTAAATAACCAATAATTTCTTGACTGTACGGAAGGATGCTTAACAGAGATGTTTCACGTGAAACCTTTTTGCAGCATGCGCTGCCTGAAGGTGTGGTTTCCAGGTTGCAATTATAGGTGGTGCGGAATAATGAACGCAAATTTATGTTTAGTGGTTTGGTGTTATTCGCGCCTGATGGTAATTGCGTCAGAAGACCAGCACCTTATCGGACTCAACAGTCCACTGCGCTAGTTGACTCATCGTACTGATTTCGACTCCTTCGAGAAGCGCCAGGTTTTTTATGCCGCGCGCTTCTGAGCAAGTGCCGCAAGTTTTGACTTGACCGCCTTTTGCGATGACAGCTTTAAGCATCCGCTCGACGTTGTAATACCCCTGGGGAGTGGACTGGACGGGCAGGACGGCTGTAACCGAGTCTGCCACCAAGAAAATGTGGATTTCAGTCTGCGGTTGTTCTTTTTGCAGCGCCATCACGAGACGCAGAGCATTGTAGGTTCTCTCGGAACCATAGGGTGCGTCATTCAGGATAAATAAAATCTTCATTGTATGCCCCCCCTACTTTCAGTGAGAATGGTTAAAGTTCATGCAAATGAAAAATCAAACAAAACAGTTTCCAGAGTTATTTGGAAAATTATAAGTCAATGAAATAATAGCACGTCAGCATTTCCTTGGTTTTTATAACCATAAAAATGGATCAGATCAATGAAATTACTTAAGTATAAACTCCACCCGGTTCCCTTTCTTCTGATCGCCTTCCGCAGCCTCATGGATGCCGACGACAAAAATACGTTCGCTGGGAATTCCGCCTTGCTCGACCAGCCAGCTGCGGGCAGCGATGGCGCGGCGTTCGGCCAGCGCTTCCAGGTCGCTTTCGTTAATTGTTATATGTGCCAGCATGAGTTGTTCCATTTCAGCGATGGGAAGGCTTTTGGTCAGGCCAATCATGTTCCTGGGTTTTTCGAAAGGTTCTTTTTTGTAAACCCGCTCAAGATACTCGCCATATTCTTCCGGGGTTAATGTTACTTCCGTGATGGCGCCAGTGGCGATGCCTTTCTGGGTCTGCTCGGCTAATTTCTGCGTTTTCACTTTGTCTTGCAGGGTGGCCAGCTTGAGGCCTGCATAGTCTTCCGCCGGATCGGCATAACCGGAAATTTCCAGCTTGAGTGAAGGGCGGTCGGTCAGGATTTGCGCCAAGGCTTGCAGGCGTTGTGATGCTTCCGTTTCAATCTCCGCAAAGCCGGGAGTGAAGGAAATCCCGGATAATGCTTCGCCGCCTTCCAGCACTGAACCCAGTAAGGCAAAAGGCGAAGTGATCGCTTTGGTGATCAGGTTGACAAGCGCCTCGAAAATAATTTCGCCCAGGTTAAATTGCGGGTCATGGATGGAGCCCTGCAGCGGCAGGTGGATATCAATTTCGCCCCGGCGGTTTTTGAGCAGGGTAATCGCAAGACTGAGTGGTAGGGATACGGCTGCTTCGCTGTCCACTTTATCACCCAGGGTAAATTGATCCAGAAAAATCTTGTTGTCGGCGGTTAAAACGCCATTCTTGACTTGGTAATAAACATCGGCTGACAGCTTTCCCTTCTCAATCGCGTAGCCGATATATTTTCCCGAATAGGGACTGAAGGGAGGCAGATCGATATTCTTAACATGGGTAACCAGATCCAGCGCAAGCTCGGAACTGAATGGATCAATCGTTCCGCGAATTTCCAGAGGGGCTGTTTTGCCGACCGCGCCGCGAATATCGATATTGCCGGATTGGTCGGGTTGTAATGGACCGATCTGACCCGTGAGGCCTGACAGATTGGCGCGATAATTGGGTTTGATAAAGCGGTCATTGAAATGGATGCTGCCTTGCTGCAGAAGAATTTTTTCGATATGAATGGGGGTTTCTTCTTTGGATTCGTTTGGATCGGTATCCGTGGGCGCGGCACCGGCAATCGTTGTTCCGGATTGTGCCGGATGATCCTGCCGGATGATTTTGCTGAGATTGAGGCTGCCATCCGGCAAGATGGTTAATCGTGCATAAAAGTCGTTTAAATTTATAGTGTTAATATCCACGTGCAGCGGATCATTGACAAAGTTCAGGCCGCTGATGTCCAGTGTTTTCCAGCGCAGCAGATCGCGGGCATTTTCTGGATTGAATACGTTGAAATTAAGAAGGCTTCCATGGCCACCCACTTGAATTTTCAGCGGATCCCCTTGCGCTTTGATATGGCCTTCAAAGGAGATATCGCCACGGGTCAGCAGTGCGGTCAGTTTATCGCCTGCCCAGCCTTGTAAAGACACCAGATCAACCGTATCAAGATGCAGGGCTAAATCAGCGGAAAGAGGCGCCCATGCCAGCGAACCAGCGGCCTTGATGTTGCCGTGTTGATTCACTTGCGCCTGCAAGGCCAGATTCAAGGGTTTGATGCCGTTCAGATCGATGTTGTCGAGTGTTAGATCCAATGAATCCACCACCATCGGTGTCAGTTTGGTCAGTGTGAGGTCTTCATAACGCAATGTGGCCGCGTTCAGCTTAATACGCTTGATTTGCGGGGTCCAAGGGGTATCCGTTGTGGATGATTCATCCTTGCTCGTGGCGACAGGCCCAGGCAATTCCGTTCTTTTCTCAGCAATACGAATCTTGTTACCGGAATAAACAGGCTTTCTGGCAGGAAGAGGAATGCGTGCCTGAACTGGAATCTGAGTATCCGGGGAGCTGAACAGCCGGGTTAAATCGATAGCGCCGTCGGCTTCCCGGCGCAGGGCGGCGCTCAAACGATCCAGGGTCATGTCGCCCACTGCAATCTGATGCGTTTTTGCATTGATCAGGACGTGATCGATCATCAGCTTCGCAAGCGTTAATGCAGGCTCATTTTCGCCTTCACGAACCAAGGTCATCTGATCTGCATTCAGTTTGATTCGTGATGGCTTCTTACCCGTTAGATCGATTTGAGTCAGAGCAACATCCAGCCGCTTCAGGGCGGTTTGGTAAGGGGATGCTGCCGCGCTGTTTTTTATTTTTAATTGCCGTAAGGTGGTATGGCCGGTCAAGGTAATATCCGGCGCTTCATCCGCCGCCTGTGTAAAGGTAAGGAGCCAATCGCTATCGGAAAAACCTGAAAGCAGATGAATGCCGTCTGGCAAGGGCATGTACTGACCGAGCCGTGTTAAGTCAAACTCATTCCACTTAAAAGTCAACGCCGCTTCCTGATTTGCGCTAAAAAGATGCAGCCTGCCATCCAAAGAAAAAGGCGCTCCATTCATTTTTGCGCTGAAGTGGGGCTCTATCCAGTGGGTCAGGGCGCTGTCGAAATTGGCAATAATAGGAATGCCCAGATTGATTTCAGTGATGTGATGCTCAGTTTTCGTGTGCCGGTCAATCCATTCAACATGACCGCCCTGAATCGTCATATTGCTGATGGAGAATAGGTTGCTTTGTTCGCTGCCTGCATTTTCTTTATTCGATGGCTGTCTGAATTGTTCCAGCAAGCCGGAAATATTCAGTTGGTCTTTTGTTGTTCGAACCAGGCGCAGTTTGGGGTCTGTCAGGGCAATGGCGGTGATGATGGGCGCACGGCGCTGGAGTGATTCGATACTCAGGCCGACATACAGCCGGTTAAAGGAAAACAGTGCTTCGCCGGGTTCATGGATATCAGCTTTCTCACCTACACTAAAACCATGCACGATCAACTCGAGCGTAGATAGCTTGAATTCGACCGATGCGATGGTGACAGGATGTTGCAAGGTCTCTGACAGGCGGATCTCGAGTTGGGATTTTGCATAACCCGGTAACCAGAAGGCATTGAGCGCAGCCAGCAAGGCAATCAGAGCGGCCAGCACGCCGAAACTGGTACTCAATCGTTTATATTGAATAAAACGTTGTTGTATGGTCACAGTCATAGCAGTGCCTTCCAGTATGTGCAGCGTGTTATCAGGATGCTAAAAACATTATTCTAGAGCGATCAATGGTAAGTTATTTTTCTGAATTAGAGAGCAGATTGAGCTATTCAGAAGCTGTATCGGAACAGTCAACTCAATAGCTCTTAATTCAACAGAAACGGAATGAATCGTAAATTTTAATAATGCCCGCCGCTTGCTTTCAGGCTGACGAGTTCCACATCAAAAATGAGCGTGGCATCCGGTGGAATAATATTGCCCGCGCCACGTGCGCCATAAGCCATGGCGGGCGGAATAATCAATGTGCGCTGCCCGCCCACTTTCATGCCGGCAACCCCTTGATCCCAGCCTTTGATCACTCGTCCCGCTCCCAGCATGAAGGAGAAATGCTCTTTGCGATCATGCGAGCTGTCAAACTTCTTGCCCTTTTTATCCGGGGCATTCTCGTCGTAAAGCCAGCCGGTATAATGGACATTGACAGTTTTTCCTATTTCAGCTTCTTCGCCGCTACCAACGATGTTGTCAATTTTCTGAAACTGCGGACCATCAGCCGCTGCGTGCTCTTTGTAAGCAAAGACTCCCTGAGGCAGCATGATCAGAACCAACAGGATGATACTTGAATTAAATACAGTCTTTAAATTAGGCATAATTTCCTCAAGAAAAAATTAAATTCGGTTAATTCTAACGATCAACTCTCGGGTATTATAACCGTTAAGCGCCATTCGTCATCAGTGATGGTTCGTGTTGATCGCTAGTACTGGTCCGTTGATCAAGAATATTTGATACTCTATAATTATCTGTATTACATCGCTATTTACCGGATACATTCGAGCAATGCAATCTTCCGAACAACCCGAGCCGCAACTAAGTGAGCAGCAGGCGTTAAATCAACAAACGGCCGGCCTTTTATGTCTGCATGATTCACCCTTTGTGCGTGCCATGTATCTGGGCGCCGGTTTTCTGGCATTATTTCTGGGCGCATTGGGCGCCGTTTTGCCGGTATTACCCACGACACCCTTTGTGCTTCTGGCGGCGGCTTGTTTCGCGCGCGGCTCAGAGCACTTCCATCATAAATTATTGACCCACCGGATAGCCGGTCCCATAATCCGCGAATGGTGCATCTATCACAGTATTCCACGCCGCGCCAAACGCTGGGCTTATTTTCTGATGGCTTTGTCGTTCGGCAGTTCCATTTTAATAGTGCCGGAGCTATGGCAAAAGATCATGCTGGCAGGGATTGGCGGCATATTGGCCTTCTATGTCCGGCGCATTCCGGTAAGAGAGATTTTGGATAAGTAGATGAGCTTTTGAATTTCAGCAAATAAAAAATTTACAGGCTCATCGAATGGTCTTTGATGAACAAGTGCTAGAATAATGATATGGCTGAAGAAAGAGAAACATCTGATTTTGACTTTGACCGATGGTCCAAAATGGCTCAGCAGGATCCTGAGAAATTTGAGGCTATGCGTCAACAATTAATCAATGATGTGATCGAGCAAGCACCATTACATCTCAAGCAGCGAATGGCGGGCTTACAGTGGCAAGTGGATCAAATCCGCAAACAAGCAAATAACCCAATGGTTGCATGCCTGCAGATTTCTCAAAAAATGTGGGGTAATGTGCTGGGGGAGAAAGGGCTATTGAACGCACTCCAGGAACCCAAAAAGCTATTAAGTGCTTTAAAAAAAGAGCATGTAGGTAAAGTGCTTTCATTTGAAAGATATAAATCCAGTAAGCGGGTTTAGTTTGAAGCTTGTTTTGCAGAACGTCTCAACCTCAATACTTTCCCTGTCAGCAAATCCGGTAGGCGCATGATCCGGTTCCTTAGAAAAAACATTCGTAGCGAAGTCGATGTTGTCATCAGCGAGCAGGAAGGCGTGCGGTCATTGCACCTGGGGGGCAGCATGATACAAAGCGCCATGAGGATAACTGAGCCTAACGCATTGGAATTGGTTTACACCCAATGCATGATGGGTTTTTTGTTATTTCGCCCAATGCCCTCTCATATTCTGATGATTGGTTTGGGCGGCGGGTCATTGGCAAAATTTGTTTATCATAAGATGTCCCAGACTAAAACTACGGTCGTTGAGATCAGTCAACAAGTGATCAGCGCAGCTGCCAGTTATTTTGCATTGCCAGAAGAAGATGGCCGGTTTGAAATCATTCTGGCGGATGGCGCAGAGTATGTCGTTGATCATCCTCTCAGCACGGATATTTTGATGGTTGATGGTTTCCATGATGGCTGTCAGATTGCTGCGCTCTGCAGTCAGGAATTTTATAACCGGGCGCATCAGACATTGCGCGAAGACGGCATTCTGGTGGTTAATCTGCTGAGCCGGGATAAAAATCTCAATATCTATTTGCAGCGAATTAAGGATAGCTTTCAAGGTCATGTGATTGCCATGATGTCAGAAGTGCGCGGAAATTTAATTGTGTTTGCGTTTAAACAGAGTCCTGGAAAATTGACCTGGAAAGTACTCAAAACCAGAGCAAAGAAACTTGAAGAAACATACGGCCTGCCATTTTCTGATTTTGTTTCCAAATTACGAAAATATAATGCCGATCACGGCAGTTACTTGGAAATTTAAAATCACTTTCTATCTGTTGCGGCTATTCCATAACTTGAACTTTATAGAAAATGTCGATTATGCTAAAGTTTATGTCTTTACAGTAATAAAGAATAAATAGATCATGGATTATAGTTACGAATCGGACCATACAAAGTTTATGCGCGAGTTTCTTGAAAAGAATCCGCAATTGCAAGAAAAACGGCTGGCTGCACGAAATATATGGTGGGATAAAAAACTGGATAAAGAAGAACGCAAGCGTTTTAATGAATCCAGCGTTCCCATGAAGCCCTATGTTTATTTCGGGGGATAGTGTTTTGTAAACAACGGATCGTATTATCCGGTTTCCCGATATTCAATTAACCCACAAGAAAATAAACGGTCAAGCTGCCTATCCGGGTGATGTTGCGCTGATTTCGGAGGAGAATCCACATGAAGGTATTGATTGTATTTTTAATAGTATTCTTCATGCCGGCATGTGCGAGTCTCATCGACTCAAAAGAGAAACCTCAACTTTATCAGCAAAAGCTTGCGGGAGCACATTCCGTTCTTGCAAGCTGTGTCGTAAACAAACTGCAATCTGATGGCCGGTCGTTTATGCGCATCTTGCAATTCAGAAATCTGAGTTATTCAGATATGGATGCATCAGAAATCTATGCGCTTGACACGAGATATCTGCAAAACCTTTATCCTACCAACTCTCCTTCAAATCCTGACGCTGTTTTGGAATATGCAGATCCCAATCCGGAAATTCTGCCGTCTACACATAGCGGCATTCGTAGCGGATCTGTATACGCATTTGCCTTGTTGTTAAAGAAAATTGATGATACAGCGGTGAACGCAACGCTGAGGGGAGATCAATACGTGGGCAGCATCGCCTGGAATATCTTGCTGTCGTGCGCTGCTACGGCTGGAACGAAGCCTTAAAATTGATTAAATGTGGTAGTTCTGTATTAATGAGATTTAGAATAAGACGTTATTTTCCAATGCAGAAATGAGAGAAAATTTCTCCCAGTAAATCATCGGCAGTAAATTGTCCTGTTATTGAAGATAAGGCGGATTGTGAAAGTCTGAGTTCTTCGGCGAGAAGCTCCAATTGATATTCATTTTCAGTGAATGCTTGAGCTTTTTCTAGATATGATCTGGCTTGTGTCAGTGCTTCCAAGTGACGTTGCCGGGCCATAAATACCCCTTCACCGGCAGGATTGAATTGCCAGCCAACGATTTCCAGTATTTTTCTGCGTAATAGCTCAATGCCTGCGCCGGTTTTGGCAGATAGATAGATTCTGATGGTATCTTCTTTACCCTCAATTCTTGGATTCTCATCCAACAGGTCAATTTTGTTGAATAAAATGATTTGAGGTTTGTCAGCGGGAATGTGATTAAGTATGGGATCTCTTGTGTCAGGATGATCATGGCTGCCATCAATCAGCCAGAAAACCATGTCAGCATTTTTAATGGCGGCATGAGTGCGTTCAATTCCTTTTTGCTCGACAAAGTCACTGGTTTCCCTCAGACCTGCTGTGTCGATGATATGAATGGGTACACCTTCAATGGTGATGGTGCGCTGAATAGTGTCACGTGTGGTTCCAGGGATTTCTGTAACGATGGCCACATCATCTTCAGCCAATTGGTTCAACAAGCTGGATTTGCCTACATTGGGCGCGCCCACTAAAACAATTTTGATACCTTCCTGTAATAAATTGCCTTGCCGTGCGGCCATGAATATCTGTTCAAGTTGTGTTTGGATATGCGCCAGCCGGTCCTGAATCTGTAAGGACTGCAAGTTATCAATTTCATCTTCGGGAAAATCGAGGATTGCTTCTATGAGCATACGTAGTGTGATCAGTAAACTGACCAATGCTTCAATCCGGGTTGAAAAATGACCTTGCAAGGAGTGGATTGCACAGCGTGCGGCCTCACTGGTGCTGGCTTCGATGATGTCAGCGACACTTTCTGCCTGAATTAAATCAATTTTATTATTGAGATAAGCGCGTAGTGTGAATTCCCCCGGTTGTGCTAAGCGGGCGCCAGCAGAAAGGCATTGATTGAGCAATAGATTCATGACGGCTGGGCCGCCGTGTCCTTGTAGTTCAAGGACATCTTCGCCGGTATAGGAGTTGGGCGCGGGGAAATAGAGAGCGATGCCCTGGTCGATGATTTGTCCGTGAATATCCAGGAATTGACTTAAGCAGGCATAACGCGGTTTGGGAAGTTTACCCAGTATCGCTTCGGCCAGTTTTGTCAAGTTCTTACCGGAAATGCGAATGACACCGATCCCGCCTCGGCCGGGAGGTGTCGCAATGGCTGCAATAATGTCAGGGCTTACTATAAATAGTCTCCATGGCTGCCACTTTAAGTGACCGGTTATTCATCATAAAAAATAACCGGTAATGATCTTTTATTTTTTCTTTGGTTTCCTGCTGGCTGCAGTGCCTTTTGTTTTGGCAGGTGCTTTGCTTTTTGCAGTTGTGGCCGCAGTGAGTGCTTGAGGTTTTTCCTTCAACTCGGTACTCGTAGTCACCAATACTTCTTCCTTCGTTTTATTGGCTTCTTCCTCAGCAGGGGCAAGCAACCGTAATTCTTCATCAACTGATTCGGATTTGCTCTTTCTCTTTTTCTTGTTTTTATCCTTATTCGCCTCTTCTTCCGCTTTGTTCTCAAACATGCGTGTTATTTGCCATTGTTGAGCGATGGAAAGGATATTGTTGCAGAGCGAATAAAGTACCAGCCCGGACGGGAAAAAGAAGAAGAAAATGCTGAATGCTATCGGCATGATTTGCATTACTTTTGCCTGGATGGGGTCCGCAGGTGTAGGACTGAGTTTGGATTGAACCCACATCGATACACCCATAATCACCGGGAGCACATAATAGGGATCTGGCACGGACATATCTGTTATCCATAATGCCAGTGGCGCATAGCGTAACTCAACGGCAGCCATTAGCGTCCAGAACAGTGCAATGAATACCGGGATTTGAACCAGAATGGGCAAACAACCCCCCATCGGATTGATTTTTTCTTCTTTGTAAAACTCCATCATGGCTTGATGCATGCGTTGACGGTCGCTGGCGTATTGTTCGCGGATACGCTGCAATTTAGGCGTAACCACCCGCAGCTTGGCCATCGAGCGGTAACCTGCGGCAGACAATGGGAAGAAAATGAGCTTAACGGTCAATGTCAGCAGAATAATGGCCACACCCCAGTTATCGACCCATGAGTGATAGAAGGAGAGCAACCAGAATAACGGTACAGCAAGTACGGTCAGCCATCCGTAATCAACCGTTAATTCAAGTCCAGGCGCCAGTTCAGCCAGCTTATTTTGTTCCTGTGGGCCGGCATAAAAGGGCATAATAATATTTTTGGTTTGGCCTGATTCAATCGCGCCAACAGGGGCAATGATGCCGACGGTATATTGGTTATGCGCGAGGTGTTTTGCATAATATTCGCGAGGCGTGCCCTGTGCAGGCAACCAAGCGGTCAAGAAATAGTGTTCCAGCATGGCTATCCAGCCATTATCTGCGTTTGTCGGGTACTCCGCTTTATTCTTGTCCAGGTCAGAAAATTTTATTTTTAAAAATTTATCCTCTTCCGTGTACATGGCAGGACCGGTATAGGAATGAACCAATGCACCAGCGCCTGTGGGCTCGTTTGAGTCCCGTAACATCTGAAAGTATGAGAACGGAATAATCGTGGCATCACTTTGATTGACAATCTCGAATTCAACATCAATGACATAACTGCCGCGATGAAAGGTGTAAATCTTGGCGACCTGTATACCGTCCGCTTCCGGTGCCAGAAGACGCACAACCACCTTGTCCTGACCAGGTTCCAACGCATAATTATACTGATTCGAATCTACCGTATATTTTGTTTTGTGACTGGGTAATCCATCGCCGATCAATCCTGCTTGCGCTACATGAAATCGCGCCGTTTTATCCAATAACAGTTCGTATGGTTTGCTTTCATCTTCTCTGGATGGATGCTCTAACAAACCAAGTTGCCGGATATCACCGCCCGCTGTATCAATTTCAGCAACGATCATATCCGTAGTGATCTGGATTTTTTCACCGATCGTTAACAGATTGGGAGTTACTGATGGATTGATGCCTTCTATTCCAGAAGCAATTTCAGATCCGCCTGTTGAAGAAGCGAGTTCATCACCCGGTACCGGGAGCGGATCATGACGCTGACTGGATGGGTCAGAAGCTGCCCCGGACATAACTTGTGAAGCGGGGGGATATAATTCTTTCTGCCATGCGTCCCACAAAAAAAGCAATGAGGTGGAGAAGATGATAATAAGTATAAGTTTTTTTGTTTCCATTATTTATCTGATCAGGTTGGTTTTTTTCGACATAACCACATATGTACTATGAGCGTCGACTGATAGCGCCATTGGGTGTTTTGCTGTATTTTCATTTTATGGCAGCTATTTTGTCGATAATCTCGAATAAATAAAGTAGCAAACTAGCTGTGCACGGTAGCTGAAATTAAATTTCTATTAAGGTACCGGTTCATAACCGCCCTTACTCCAAGGATTGCATCGCAATATGCGCCAGATGCTCAATCGTGTTCCACGCAATAATCCATATTTTGCATATGCTTCACAGGCATATTGTGAGCAGGTCGGACTAAAACGGCATGAAGGCGCCAAAAAAGGGCTGATACAATACTGGTAGAATTTTATAAAGGCAATAATTAACCGCGACATTGCTGTAGTTGAAGCATTAGCAGGTTAGTTTCAGTCACCAATTGTATCGATTCCTTTCCGGTAACAGGACGCCGTAACCGTATCACCCAATCCATTCTTGTTGTCTGATCATCGCGTCCACTTTTACGAAAGGCCTCTCGTAGTATACGTTTAATCCAATTCCGCTTAACTGCGTGCCGTTCAATTTTTTTTGAAACAATTAATCCTAACCGTGCATATGCAAGTTCATTCGGTTTCGTATAAATTTGGATTAAGTCGCCGCTGACCTGACATTTTAATTTAATTATTGCAGTAAATTCTGTTGCTTTATGTAATCTGCAATTTCTCGGCAGGGAATAAATTTTAATAAATCTAAAAAAATTATTATTCAGTAAGATTTAAACACCCAATCGAGCGCGGCCCTTTGCACGACGAGCCCGAATGACTGCTGCACCGCCACGTGTTTTCATGCGTACAAGAAACCCGTGTGTACGCTTTCTTCTGGTAACTGAAGGCTGATAAGTACGTTTCATTTTTCTCTCTAATTTCTTTTGTCAATAGAACCGCGTATTACAACTTGTTATGGGGTCTGATGTCAATATTATTTTTTAAAGATAAGCTATTATCCCATCGAATGAAGTGGGGCGATGAATGAATTTATATTATAAGTGGCTGAGCATAATATTCTTATTGTTTAGCAGGCCTGGAAATAAATATTTCCTGAGAGAAGCGGTTAAATGGAACTGGAACGGATTACTGTATTTTAAGATCGCAGGGTATTTTTTGCTTGGTTGCAATTTATAAGAGGTGAATTTACACTTAAACTATGGGTGATGGTTTGTTGTTTCAACGGAATGGATAGATGGAATTAATTAAGGGAGGTATCGTAAATGGCCGATACGATTGCAATTTCTAATAATCGATGCCAGGATCGCCGTCAAAATATGCCATTTTTCTGTGCTTTTCATTTAGGCATTAAAACCGGAAGGAGAACGAGTGAACGCAGGGCGGGCAGAGGAGAGCCGAGGTATGTGGATTATTATTCGGGTCATTTGATGCTGTGTACAATCGCCATTTTATTTTTAAGTATGTTAGATGCTTTTTTTACGCTGGATATTTTGGCTAAGGGCGGCGAAGAGCTTAATTGGTTTATGGCGGTACTGATTGAAGACAGCGTGGAAAAATTTGTTGGTTTCAAGCTGGCGCTTACATCGCTGGCACTTATACTGCTTGTGATTCACCATAACGTTCAGCTAACGCAAAGAATACGCGTAAGACATCTTAAGTATATGATTCTGGCAGGTTATAGTGTATTAATTGGCTATGAATTGCATTTGCTTCATCTGGCGGCGGCTTATTGATGCTGATAGCGCCTAAACTAACTAAAAAAGGATAGAAATGACTGATAGTGAAAAAACAATAAAAATTGATGGTATCGATTATTCATTATCATCATTGAGTGATGAAGCAAAAATGCAAATTACCAATCTCAGGTTTGTGGAAAATGAGATCATACAATTAAAAGCGAGATTGGCGATTGCGAGTACCGCAAAACTTGCTTATCAGGCGGCATTAAAGAATGCAATTTCGGGGAATCATGCTGATTAGTTCAGTGATGAGATATAAAGTAACCGGTGATATTTCTTAGATCATCCAGTATCAGCGTACCAGCGGCTAATTGCAAGCGAAGATAGGCAAGCAGATAGTTATACCGTGCTTGTGCAAGATCGCGCCGGGCGGTATGTAATTGCTGTTGCGCATCCAAAAGATTCAGATTAATACGTATTCCGCCCCGTATACTTTTCTGCGTGGCTTCAACCAGCAATTCAGCTGATTTGACAGCCAACTCCAATGATTCAATTCTTTTGATGCCACTGAGTAAAAGATTATATTGTTTACGCAGTTCAACCAATACTTTATCGGTGATAGCATCCAGATCAGCCTCGGCACGGGCATGATTGGCTTTTGCCTGAGCAGTGATCGCATTAACGCGGCCACCCGCATATAAAGGCATATTAACTTCAAAACCTATGGTTGCAAATTCAGCATCTTGATTTTGTGTAATAAAAGATCCTCTTTTATTTCTTGTTAGGCTGGCAACCAGATCAACACGTGGCGCGTGGCCTGCATGGCTTTTTTTAATTTCTTCCTTACCCGATGTCACGGCATGACGTTGTGTCGCCAATTCGGCATTGCGCTCAAGTGCTAAAGCTTGCCAGCTATCATAATCTTGCAGCTGGATGGCCTTGGAGCTGAACGTGTCAGACAGGCGGTCGAGCCGGGTGGTTATTTTTTGCCCTACGATTGCTCCCAGCTTAAGTTGTGCTCCTTCCAGTTCATCATTCGCTTCAATCACGCGCGCTTGTGCAATTGCATACTTCGATTGTGTTTCAAGCACATCCGTAGTGGTCCCCTCGCCTTTCTGTAACATACGCTCATTAACGCGCTTGAGCTCTTCAAGAGAATCACGCTGTGTTTCGGCAAGCTTTACGTGATCCTGCGCCAGTAATGTTTCCACATAGGCTTCTACCAATCGCACCACAAGCTGCTGGCTGCGGCCGGTAAATTTGGCGCGGCTGGAGTCAGCTTGCGCCTTCCCTATATTATAGCCGGCGACCGCTTCCATATTAATCAGAGGTTGGCGTAAGGTTAGGCTGCTTACTTGACCATCAAAATTAAGTGGTTGACTACTAGCCCCTATATCCAGTGTGCCGGTATTTTTATTTTGAGAATGAGTAATGGCCAGATTAGGCAATAAGCTCGCAAGCCCTATGGCTTTTGCTTGTTGCCCCGCTTCATTTTCATGAAGCGCCGAGCGGTAGATGGGGTCGTGTTGTAATGCGGCCTCATAAGCGTCTAAAAGGCTAAGTGCATGAACGTGGTTAGCCTGGCTTAATAAAATAGCGCAGACCAGTACAGAAATCTTTTTGCGGGTGAATATCATCGCAGTTATTCTTCACTCATGGATGAATGCGCACGATCAAGTATAGGCTTGAATAAATAATTCATTAAGGATCGTTCACCCGTTTTAATAAATATTTCTACCGGCATGCCCGCTCGTATCTGCTGATCGGACAACTGCTTCATACCTTCTGGAGTCACCTTGGCCTGTATATTGTAATATGCAAATCCGGTTCGTTCATCTGTCAGGCGATCCGCAGATACCCGGGTGACGATGCCTGGAATATTGGGCGTTTTCTTTTGGTTAAGGGCGGAAAAAATCAGGTCAACATGAAGATCAACATAGATTCTGTCAATTAAATGAACGGGTACCTGTCCCGTAATCACCAGCATATCATCACTGGGAACAATATCCATCAACTTGAATCCTGGTCCTATAACCCCCCCTTCTGTGAACACATTCTTGCCTACCACAATGCCATCAACAGGTGCCTTGACCAGTACATTGGCCAGCTCGAAATCTTGCCCGCCTAAGCGGCTACTGAGTGCATCCGCTTCCCGTTGTATATCCGATAATTGTTGCCGTACTTCCTTTTGGTATTCTTGCTGGCGTTGGATACGACGCTGTTCCAATTCGGCGATCTGACGTTGAGTACGGCCGATATTGCCGGTATCCGACGCAAGTTCTCCGGTTAATTGCGTGTAAGCGCGTTCAAGATCCAGCACGCGATTGCGGGGCACAAAACCATCTGCTGCCAGTTCGCGCAGATTGACGAGCTGTTCTTCCAGGAATTTCAATTGCTGGTTTTTACTTGTCTTTGATACTTCAAGCCCGCGCAGTTGGTTTTTTAAGCCGGCAACACCTTCATCCAGGGCAGCCACTTCATGGTGCAAGGCTAATTTTCGTGATGTGAATAATTGGTTTTGTATGATGATGTTATTGGCAACACGCGCATCATCTTGCATGGATTGTAATTCTGCAGGAAATACAATTTCATTTTTGCCATCACGCTCTGCCAGTAAGCGCGCTTCCACGGCGCGAGCTGTATAGAGCTGGCTACGGGTTATCTCGGCCTGGGCTTTGATCTGGACATCATTCATGCGCACCAATATTTGGCCTTCTTTGACATGATCGCCGTCCTTGACCAGGATGCTATCGATAATACCACCGGTCTGATGTTGGACAGCCTGGAGATGACTGGCCACAGCAACCGTGCCGGAAATCGGCACACCCTTATCCAGGGGTGCGAAAGACGCCCATAGAGTAAATCCGCCAAAACCCGCCAAAACAATCCACCAGCCAAGCTTGGTATGTATGGTTTCATCCGTTTCAACATAATTTGAACTGTCGGCTGGAGCGCTCTCAATAACGGTTCCTTTTTCTTCAGCTACAAGTTTCATTATTATTCCTGTTCGATGATCCGTATTTTTTCAATTGCCAATTGAACGGTGTGTCACAACTCACTCAGTTTTTGGGTCAACGACATTAACAGTCTGGGTCGTTTGATTCTGAGCAGCTTGTTTCTTGGCTTCTTGCTGTGCCAGAAGTGCTTGCTGTGCCTGTTGCTGTTGTTTGGTTAACGCTTCGATGACCTGATTGGTCGGGCCAAACATCTTCGCGGTGCCATCCTGCAATAGTAACAATTTGCTGGTAACGCTGATGATGCTGGTGCGGTGTGTAATCAAAACAATGGTTTTCCCGCGTTTACGCAGATCAATTAATGCGGCCAGTAGCGCCTGTTCCCCCACATCATCCAGATTTGAATTGGGCTCATCCAGAACAATTACCGATGGATCATCATACATGGCGCGTGCTAAACCGAGGCGTTGTTTTTGTCCCCCCGAAAGCCCTGCGCCACCCTCGCCTAACGGCGTGTCATAACCTTCCGGCATGTTCAAGATCATTTCATGAACACCTGCCCGTCTGGCAGCCAGAATGACCTTATCAGCATTAATTTCTCCGAAGCGTGCGATATTCTCGGAAACAGTACCGGCAAATAATTCGATATCTTGCGGCAGGTATCCGATATGCGGTCCCAGCTCGTCCTTGTTCCAGAGATAAACATCAGCGCCATCCAGCCTTACCTTCCCGGCAGCAGCGGGCCATACACCGACTAATAAGCGTGCCAAGGTGGATTTTCCTGATCCACTGGGGCCAATAACGCCAAGTACCTCGCCAGCCGCTATAGAAAAAGCCAATCCTTTGATGACCGGGACTTTGCCGCCGGGCGGGATGGCCGTCACATTTTCAACAGCAATCGCGCCTTTGGGTTTGGGTAATGCCATGCCCGCTTCACGGGCCGGATTGTGTTCGAGTAATTCGGTTAAGCGTTCATAGGCGCTACGAGTGCTGCCAATGGTCTTCCAGACACTGATCAATAACTGAACCGGTGCGATGGCTCTACCCAATAAAATTGAACCGGCGATCATCATGCCGGGAGTAATGGTATTGTCTAAAACCAGTAAGGCACCCAATCCCAGCATCAGTGATTGCAGTGCGACGGTGAACGACTTGGATAGTGCAGTCACAATGCCTGCCTTTTCACTGGCTTCGGCCTGTAAATTCAGAAAGCGGCTGTGCAGTTGATACCAGCGGGCTTGTATATTGGGCAACATACCCATGGCTTCGATCACTTCGGCATTGCGTAAGTTGTTGGAGGCCACATTGGTGGAAGCAATTGCCATTGAGTTGGCTTCAGCTAAGGGTTTGTGTGAAATTTTCTCATTGATGTAGGCCAATGAGATCAAGATGGCTGTCCCGCATAAGGCAAAAACACCCAGAGCGGGATGGAACATGAATATAACGAATAAATAAATCGGGAACCACGGAGCATCAAAAAAGGCAAACAGGGCGTTACCCGTCAAAAACTGCCGTAAATTGGTTAAATCTTTTAAAGCCTGCCCGGCATTGCCACCGCCTTGTTTTAAACTTTGCTCGAAAGCAGCGGTATAAACACGTTTATTCAATTTCATGTCGAGCTGAGCGCCGACGCGGATCAGTACAAAGCTGCGGACATACTCCAGCGCACCCATAAAAACATAGGCGCCCAGCATGATCAATGTCAGCATTAACAAAGTCATTTCATTACGGCTGGTGATTACGCTGTCATAAAGTTGCAGCATATAGATGGCTGGCATGAGCATCAATATATTGATGATTGCACTAAAGACACCAATGTTTCGAAAAGTCTGTTTAAAGCTGGCCAGTACCTGCGCAACTTCATTCTGAGGAGCTTTAAATTTGAATTTCATCGATAAATGTCATGATAGAAGAATGGCGAGTTACTTATTCCCAAAAATTAACGGCAATCAGCATCTGGATATAGCAGAGGATATGGTTTACCGGGAATATGCAATCGACTGAATCCTTTGTAATTATAATTGCTGATCATCAGTTTTGACCAGGTAAATCTTCTGTTGCCAGTTTGAAGTACCGGGGGGAAAAATTGAGGTCCCGTGTTGCATCTGAGCCATCAAATCTTAAATCCTGATTCATTCTTTCCGCCATTGCCGTTGTCCAATGCTGATATCGCGGCAGCCATCCAAGCCCCCATGCCGCCATCTGAAAAAACCAAAGCGGTACAGTCAGTATGCGTGATGGGCGATCAAGTGCTTCAAACACGCGCTTGACCATTTCACGATATTGCACAGTCTCCCCCCCTGTTAGATTATAGGAACGATTCCTTAAATTTAAAGTACCCAATGCAGAAAAACAGGCTGAAGCCACATCTTCAACATGGATGGGTTGCCGTAATCCTTTGGCTGATCCCAATACGGGAAAGAATCCAAAGCGGCGGATAAACCGGGCTATTTCAGCAACATTTTTATCGCGCCCATAGCCATAAATCATTGTCGGGCGCAAAATGATCCATTTTACCCCATGCGCCGCTGCCCATGCTTGCACAAGTTCCTCACCTGTTATCAATTGTTGCGCAATTTTCCGCTCAATGGAATCGGATGAGTTGTTTTTGGTGAAGCGGCTGGTGGAGGATAATACAACAATCCGTTGAGCGCCATGGGCTAATAAGAGATCAAAATATTCCGGTAATATCCAGACCGGGGCGACACATAACCAGGCGGAAATCTTATGTTCCGCTGTATTTATCTTTGTTTGATGGGTTGTATCCAGTTGTTGCCAGGTAACTTGCGAGTGACTTTGTGTCATCGGGTGGCGGGAAAAAGCGGTGACATGCCGATGGGCCTGTATTAATTGCCGAAGCAAGCATTCACCCACCAGGCTGGTAGCACCCAGCAATCCAATAGATTGCTTATTCATGTCCGGGTTTCAGCAGCTTATAACAATTTTGCGCCGTATAGAACATCACCGTAATACCCAAACGAAACCACACGCCTAACGTAATCAAAGCCATCAGCGCCCCTGGATATTGCGGGCGAAAAAATTTCCGGTAAAAGCGCAGCATACCCTTATGTTTATGCCAGGCCACAAAGAACGGGCGGGTGCGACTGCAAGTTCCTTTAAAATGTATAGCGGGAGCATCCGGTACAAAAACAATCTTCCAGTTCTTTTGCTTAAATCGCATGCACCAATCCAGGTCCTCGCAGTGCAGAAAATAGCCTTCATCCCAAGAGCCAACATTTTCGATGGCTTCTCGCCGCACCAGCATCAGTGCGCCAGAGATGGCTTCCACTTCAGCCGGTTTGCCGGGTAATGGTTGCTGATGCAGATGGAAATCAAAAAACAGTTGCGGCCAATACTTCCCCAGATGATATAAGCCGGAAGCCCGCACAAAAGCCCGCCAGGGTGTCGGAATGGCGCGCCGCCCACCGCCTTGTTCAGAACCATCCGGATTAATCAGATACCCGCCGGCCATGCCGATAGTAGGATCCGATTCCATCACCTGGATCATGCGCTGCAATGAATCTTTCTCGAGAATACAATCCGGGTTCAGGAAAAGAAT
>ERZ1292633.1575-Hain-H41-02um-R1-1575-length-24467-cov-9_pt1 | contig 24467 bp, 25 predicted proteins | sample MGYA00564406_ERZ1292633 | MGnify/ENA primary metagenome ERZ1292633 (study PRJEB36523, sample SAMEA6512639) | groundwater metagenome | collected 2019-01-08 | study: AquaDiva: Metagenomics assemblies of 32 groundwater samples | reverse complement strand
GGAACCCGGTATCGACGAGAACGCCGGTCACTTGCCTTTGCCGCGGAAATGTTCGCGCAGCAGCCGCTTGCTGTTACGCGCGGTATCTTCGGTCGGCGTTGCATCGGTGTGCGGCCCAAACAAATCCTTGCCCAGATCATAAGGGCTGTGCTTGCCCGCGCGCGAGGCGAGTAACTTGTCGAGCGCGAGCTTGACCGCCTCGCTCTTGCTGAGGCCGTGCTTGGTGCAATATTCCGCGAGATCCTGCTCCACCCGCTCGGGCAGACGCACGGTGAGCGTCATGGCCGCCTCCTAAGTGTAATACAGATTGCTGCATATTGTATTACTTTTAAGTGCACCTCGCAAGTCTTGCCTCCGCCTGCTACCCGCTGGTTTGCGCCACCGCCGCGGACGGGCGACATCGTCTGGTGCAGGTTTCCGCAGGGCCACCTTCCAGAACCTGGCCCTGCCGGGTAGAATTCACTGATCAAGAATTGAGAGCCTCTTTCGATATGACCGACATACCTCCCTCTGCTACAGCCGCTGCCCCCAAGGCGCGCTACACCAGCCCCGCGCTCATCGCGTTCGCCAAATCGCTGCTGATGGCGGCCGGAATGCCTGAGGATCGCGCCCGCGACGTCGCCGACATATTGGTCGAAGCCGACCTGCTCGGACACGACACCCACGGGCTGCAGTTGCTTTCCTCCTATTTGCAGCATATCGAATCCGGCCAGATGAAAGTCGAGGGCGAACCAATTATGCTTGCCGATCGTGGTGCCGTCATCACCTGGGACGGCCAGCGCCTGCCGGGTCCCTGGCTGGTGCTGCGCGCGATGGAAATCGCCACTGAGCGGGCGAAGACTTACGGCAGCGGCACGGTGACCATAGGCCGCAGCCATCACATCGCCTGTCTGGCCGCCTACCTCAAGCGCGCCACCGACAGCGGTCTGGTCATGCTGCTGCTTTCGTCCGCGCCCTCCGGTGCCAGCGTTGCTCCGCACGGCGGTCTTCGCTCCGTGTTTTCGCCCAGCCCGATCGCCATCGGCTTTCCGACCTGCGAGGGTCCGGTACTGGTCGACGTATCAACCTCCATCACCACCAACGGCATGACCAATCGCCTGCGCAAGGAAGGAAAGCGCCTGCGCCACCAGTGGTTGATCGACGAAAACGGGGAGCCGTCCGATGACCCTGCGGTTTTGCAGGCACCGCGCAAAGGAACCATCCTGCCGCTGGGCGGACTCGACGCCGGCCACAAGGGCTACGGCCTGGCCTTGCTGGTGGAAGCGCTTACGGCGGGTCTGGCCGGTCGCGGACGCGCCGATCCTCCGGAACCGCTGGACGCCAGCGTATTCCTGCAGATTCTGGATCCGGAGGCATTCAGCGGCGCCCAGGCTTTTCACCGCCAAATGGACTGGGTGGCGCAAGCCTGTGTGGACAATCCGCCGCGCAAAGGTTTCGACCGCGTGCGCCTGCCCGGCCAGAACGGCCTCGCGCGCAGGGAACGACAATTGCGCGACGGCGTAGAGCTGGAAGCGTCGATCCTGCCGGCCTTGGCTCAGTGGGCTGAAAAATTCCGCATCGATCCGCCTGCCGCTTTGTAGTAACCCGCTGCAAAACCTTCCGCTGTAAAATCCGCTTATGCCGATTTACGAATATGCCCCCACATCCGGCCACTGCGAAAAATGCAACGGTCTGTTCGAGGTGATGCAGCGCCTGGCCGACGCCAAGCTCACCGCCTGCCCGAGCTGCGGTCAGCCTTGCGCACGCCGCATCAGCAAGGTTGCCCTGGGCGGCACTTGGTCGGTCTCAGACAGCAAGATCCAGCAGTCCGGTCTGACGCAGTACAAGAAAGTCGAACAGGGCGTCTATGAAAAAACCGCAGGCACGGACGGTCCCGAACATCTGTTCCGGGATTGAGCGCAGATGTTTTTGAGCCGCAAGCGCATCAACCCCTAGATGACCACCTGTACCTGCGCCGACATCCTCTGCGGCCGCGCCCCGCAGGATGAACCGGTTACCGTCAAAGGCTGGGTGCGCACCCGCCGCGATTCGAAAGCCGGGATTTCCTTCGTCCACGTTTCCGACGGCTCGTGCTTTCATCCGGTGCAAGTGGTGGCGCCCAATACGCTGGAAAATTACACCGCTGAAGTCATGCATCTCACCGCCGGCTGCGCGGTGCAAGCCACCGGCACCATCGTGCCGTCTCCGGCCAAGGGACAGCCGTTCGAAATGCAGGCGAGCGAGATCAAGGTGGTGGGTTGGGTGGAGGATCCCGATACCTATCCGATCCAGCCCAAGCCCCACACCATGGAGTACCTGCGCGAAGTGGCGCACCTGCGGCCGCGCACCAACGTCATCGGCGCCACGACCCGCGTGCGCCACACCATCGCCCAGGCCATCCACCGCTTTTTCCACGAGCACGGCTTCCTCTGGGTGAACACGCCCATCATCACGGCATCGGACGCCGAGGGCGCGGGCGAGTTGTTCCGCGTCTCCACGCTCGACCTGGCGAACCTGCCGCGCACGCCGGAGGGCAAGGTCGATTACGCGCAGGACTTCTTCGGCCGCGAAGCGTTTCTCACCGTGTCGGGCCAGCTCAACGTCGAGAGCTACTGCCTGGCACTGTCGAAGGTCTACACCTTCGGGCCCACGTTCCGCGCCGAGAACTCCAACACCAGCCGCCACCTGGCGGAATTCTGGATGGTCGAGCCGGAGATTGCGTTCGCCGATCTGGCCGACAACGCAACCCTCGCCGAGGCCTTGCTCAAGTACCTGCTCAAGGCAGTGCTGGCGGAGCGCGCCGACGACATGGCGTTCTTCGACGAGCGCGTCGAGAAAGGCGTCATCGCCAAGCTGCAAGGCATCATCGACAAGGAATTCGTGCGCATGGACTACACCGAGGCGATAGGCATACTCGAAAAGACGAAGGAAAAATTCGAATTCCCGGTGAAATGGGGCATGGACCTGCAATCCGAACACGAGCGCTACCTCGCCGAAAAGCACGTCGGCGGCCCGCTGGTGCTGATGAACTACCCGAAAGAGATCAAGGCGTTTTACATGCGCTTGAACGACGACGACAAGACGGTTGCCGCCATGGATGTGCTCGCACCCGGCATCGGCGAAATCGTCGGCGGCAGCCAGCGCGAAGAGCGCCTGGCGGTGCTCGATGCGCGCATGGACGAGGCGAAGCTAGACAAGCATCACTACGGCTGGTATCGCGACCTGCGCCGCTACGGCAGCGTGCCGCACGCCGGGTTCGGCCTCGGCTTCGAGCGCACGGTGTCCTACATCACCGGGCTTGCCAACGTGCGCGACGTGATTCCGTTCCCGCGCACGCCGGGAAGCGCGCGGTGCTGAGGCAAGTCATCGCGCCGGATTCGCGTTCGCATCGCCTCAGCCGCGGTAGCTCAGAGGGTCGATCGACCGCTTGCCGGACGGTTCGTAGCCGAGGATGCGGTCGGCGCCGCCGGCGCCGGTGTCGCGCGATAGGTCGATACCGTAGGTCCGCACGAACCAGGCTTCGTGCGAGTCGTAGACCACGCGCAGGAAATAAGGGGCACGGAAATAATCCCGAGCGACTCGGCTCTGCTCAGCTTGCGGGCTGGCCGGCGTACCAGTTCGCCAGGCTATCTATGATGGCGTTGCTGTACGGGAAGCTCATATTATGCATGGTGGAACTTTCCCGTTTGCCGTCTCGATAGGCTCTTAGAGCCATCGCGAGATAGTCCTTGTCCTGGCTTCGCAACCTCGGGGCTACCATCCCGGGATCATCGTTCTGGTCGTGACAGCGATCGCACTTTTCGGCCATCTCTTGGGTGGAACTCGGAACCCGATCGGCTGCCTTGGGCGTTTGCGCAGCGTAGAAAGTGGCGATGTTGTCGATATCCCGATCGTCGAGCCCAGCAACATAACGCTGCATCCCCCAGTTTCTGCGGCTGGTGCGGTACGACCGGATTATCTTCACCAGGTACGCAAAATCCTGGCCCGCGAGACTCGGCGTCGCGGTGTCGGTACTCACGCCGCGCGAGCCGTGGCAGCCACCGCATTTGACCGACAGCAAAGCGCCCGCCGCGGCATCCCCACGCGGCCGCGCGATGCGTTGAACAGGGGTCTGTGCCGCGAAATACAGCGCCAGGTTCTCCAGTTCCAGCCTGTCCGAATAGCGCAGCATCGACCGCATCGTGCCGTTCGCGCGGTTTCCCTGGTGGTATTCCTGGATGGCGGCGGCAAGATATTGGGGCTGCTGCCCGGCCAGAGTCGGCGTGCCGGGAATCTTGCTATTGCCATCTTCGCCGTGGCATTTCGCGCAGGCCGCGGCATGCCTCCTGCCTTGCTCGTAGTGAGACCGGCTGATATCGGACGCCGGGACATTCGCAATCGGCGCCAGGCGCGCATAGTACGCGACGACATTCCGCACATCCGCATCGCTCAGGTGTCCCATCAAATCCCTGAGCACCGCATGCGTGCGCCTGCCTTGCGCGTAGTCCTTTACCGATGCCAGCAGGTACGGTTCCCGCTGCGCCGCGAGATGCGGAATCCCCGCGGCGACGCCTTTGCCGTCCAGGCCATGGCATGTCCGGCAGTGTCGTTCCACGACGACCCTGCCCGCACCGACATCGGCTGCGGGAAGCCGCTCCGCAGTCGGCTTCGCGGCGGATTCGTTCCTATCCGTGCAGCCGGTCAACACCGTCGATAATACCGATACTACAAGACCTAACAAGAGGGTTTTCATATTCGAAAATCATCCGGCGCATCTCTTGGAGAGCTGGGGTGTCGGGTGGACACAAATCCGATTCTGCGACGCGCCGCAGGCGAGCACGCGCCTGCTCCGATCGAGGCCACCCGAGCCAAGATGATACCCGGCAGGATGGTTTCTCGTATCGCCCGCGCTGCGGCTAAGTCGTCAATCGCTACCTTTCTTTGCATCAATGCCCAGCCTTTTCATCTTTTCCCACAGATTCTTGCGGCTGATCCCGAGGGTCCTGGCCGCGCGCATGATCCGCCCGTTATCGGCTGCCAATACGCGGACGATGTATTGCCGCTCCATACTTTCCAGATGCTCCGACAGGGTTCCATCGGCCATCGTGATGGCAGAGGGTGCTTCTTCAAACAGGTCTTCCGGCTGAAGCATTCCCCTGGAGCTGCCGAGAAGACAAGCCCGCTCGATTCTGTGCTTCAGTTCACGCACGTTGCCGGGCCAGGAATACTCCGTCATTGCGCGTTCGGCCCGCGTCGAAAGTAATCTCGGGGTGCCGCGCCTCTGCGCCGCTTCTTCGTCGAGGAAGCGCTGCCCAAGCCAGATGATGTCTTCCTTGCGCTCGCGCAGCGGCGGCACGTGCAGATGAACTCCATTGATGCGATAGTAGAGGTCTTCGCGAAACGTGCCGGTCTCCACCATTTTTCCGAGATCCTGATGCGTGGCGCAGGTCACGCGCAGGCTGAGCGGCACGGGTGTCTCGCCGCCGACCCGGGTGATGCTTCGCTCCTCGATTACACGGAGGAGTCGGATCTGGGCTGCGCGCGGCATGTCTCCGATTTCGTCGAGAAACAGTGTCCCGCCGGCCGCCTGCTCGAAAACGCCCCTGCGCAACCGGGACGCACCCGTGAAGGCACCCATCTCGTGACCGAACAGTTCCGTCTCCAGCAGGCTTTCGGTAAGAGCGCCGCAATTGACCGCGATGAACGGCTCCGTGCCTTTCCTGTGCCGTTGGCGGTGGAGCGCGAACGCAACCTTTTCCTTGCCTACGCCGGATTCTCCGGTGAACAGCACGTTGCTGTCCGATTCGCGCAGCCTGGCCAGCATCGCCTCGAGCGAAAGCATGGCGGGGGATACTCCGAGTCCGGAGTCGCTGTCCGGGACGAAAGACGTCCCCGCAAGAGCACGGATTTTTTCCAGCAGCGTTTCAATGTCGAACGGTTTGGTGATGTAATCAGTGGCGCCGAGCTTGAGCAGCCTTACCGCCTGGTCGATCTCGCCATAGCCGGTGATGAACACATAGGGCGGCAGGGGCGCCGCGTCCTCGAGCAGCTTCGTAAAGAGTGTTTCGCCGGACATGTCCGGCAGGCGGATGTCGCTCACCACCAGGTCGAAGCGGCGGTGGTGCAGGGCGAGCAGGGTTTCCCTGCCGGTACGAAACCAGCTGCAGTCGAAACCTTCCAGATCGAATCGCTCGGCGAGCGCATCGCCCACCATTTCGTCGTCTTCGACAAGGCACAGACGCGGCCGGCTTGCGGCAATCATTGCGTGACTCCCGTCGGCAAAACGACATTGAAGCGGGTCAGACTGCGCCCGTCCCGCATTTCGCTTTTCGCGTCGATGGTGCCGCCGAATTGCCGCGCGATCTGGTAGCACACCCACAGCCCGAGCCCGCGACCCGGCTCGTCTGCGCTAACGAAGGGCTCGAACAAATGGGTTATCTGTGCCTCGGTCAATTCGCGGCCGCCGTTGACGACCTCGATGGACAGGTTTTCGCCCGCCATGGCGATAGTGACATCGACCTTGCCGCCTTCATCGGACGCCTGTACCGCATTCAGAAGCAGATTGATGAGCAATTGCCGCACTGGTGTCGATGAGACGCCCAACGGTCCCGCCAGGTCGTTCGTCCAATGGACCATCACGCTGCGCTTGCGCGCCTGAGGTTCGATGAGGGTTCGAACGTCGTCAACATCCTGCGGCGAGAGGTTCCGGCTCGTCACCTTCGCCTCCACGAGCAATGCGGCGACCGTTTCCTTGATCTGCGTCAGTCCTCTCTCCACAAAAGCCAAGGTCTTCAAGGTGCGCGCGTTTGCGTCGCCATGCCGGCGCAGGGTATTGAGCGAAGTCAGCATGCCGAGGAGCGGATTATTGATTTCATGGGCGATGCCTGCAGCCAGCCTGCCAACCGCCGCGAGGCGCTCCGAGTGGATCATCTCTTGCTCGATCAAGGCCTTCTCGCGCAACTGCCGCAGCGTCCGGTTGTATGCCTGATAGAGTCGCCCGAGCTCATCCTGGTAGTCGTAGATCCCGGCTGAAAGATCTTCCGGCATCCGCTGGCCCAGTTCCTCCATGCGTTCGGTGATGCGCACCAGGGGAATCGCAGTACGCTGACCCCAGTACCAGCTGATCGGCAGCAGCACTATGAGCACAAGACAGGTCACCAGGGCTGCCTGCTGGGTATTTTCAATAAACCGCGACCGCAGTATCTTCTTGGAATAGATCTGCACCAGCGTACCCAGCCGGGCATCATCCTGGACGAGCGGCGTGACGACAAACAGATAGGCGGAGCCGCGTGGTTCGACCACGCTGGTGTCGGTGACCGGGAGCGCAATGTTTTCCGCCACCTCCGCAAATTCAGGCGACAATTGACGGAAGTCCGCGAGCATCGGCAGCGTTCGGGGTAGCGTCGAGACGTACACCTTCTGCTGCGGAGTCAGCACCAGCAGGGATTCCGGTTGCCCCGGAGTCCCCGGTGAGTTAGCGCTCAACGGGGACTTGAGGATTTCGTAGGCTCGCCACACCTGGTCTTGCAGGACCGCCGGCAAAAGAGTATGGGCCAGCGTTCGTCCCTGGCTGGCGGCGTTGCGCAGTACGTCGCGCTTGAGTTCGTCATAGGACCGCAACAGCATCGTGCTCGATAGGATTGCAGCAGTACCGACGATCAGCAGGCTCCCCCACAGAGGAATCTTGTAGCGGAAGCTCAGGTTGAACAGGACGCGCATCGATCAGGCTTGGAACTAATCCCCGCCGAACGCGGCCATCATTCGGGCCACATTGTCGTAGAGCTTGTCGTCGCTCAGAGTGAATCCATCGAGGTTGAGTGCCTTCAGGATCGCCTTTCCCTGCGCGTCGTAGCGCATGGTGAGCAGCATACGCTGCATGGCCTGGAAATCGTCCTGGCGGACCGCCTGATGAGCGACAAACGGCGGGAAGCCATACTCTTCCGATTGGCTGACCGGCCATGTGCGGCTGGTAATCTCGTGCTTGACCATGTCAAGGGAATCCCAGATGTAACCATCGACCGACCCGCCATCGACCAGCCCATCCGCAACCGCTTCGATTACCTTGCGATGGGCATAGGTGAAGAAGGTGCGCGCGAAAAACGTGTTTGGATCTTCGCCGGCCATGCGCAGCTGATAGCGGGGAACGAGGTAGCCACTGTTGGAGTAGGGATCCGCGTAGGCGAACACCTTCCCTCTCAACTGCGACAAATTCGAGATGCGCGGTTTCCTCTCCGGGACGATCAGATAAGCGCGGTAATAGGGGCGCGAGCGGTAAAGCGGCACCGCCACGAGACGCACGTAGTCACGCAGGTACACATAAGGATAGGAGCAGATCCAGGCGAAATCGAGCTGTCCCAAACGCAACAGGTCAATGGTCTCGCGGTAACTGTCGCGCTGCACGAACACCACCTGCCGCTTCAACTGCGACTCCATGTACAAACGCCACTGCCCGAGCAGTCCATGCTGGGTATGCAAGAGCGCGGGCGTCATGCCGACACGCAACGACTGCGCAGTATGCGCCGATGTCGCCGGCATCATCGCCAGAGCGACACAGCCGCCGAGGAATTTCCTGCGTGTCGTCATGCTGATGCGCCTCTGTTACTGTGCGGTGACCGTTATTGTACTCGTGACATGACGGATGCCGCCTTGATCTTCCTTTAATGTTTCCCCACGGTGACCTTCCAGGCCGCCTGCGTGGAAACGGTTACCTCTGGGTAACCGTTTCACACCATCGGCGACCCCTGCTCCTGCCTAATGCATCAATCATGCCTATTGTTTTCCGAATAATCCGTGCCCTGCATGGGCTGGCATCGTCCTTGCTGAACAGTGTTTTGCTTAATGGCGTTCGCCAGACTACGTTGAAACCTGGCTGACTTAAACGCAGCGTGCGCAGTTGAGGAGACTGTAATGAAGGCATACGAAATGTGCAGAAGGATGGGTGGTCTCACCGTGCTCGGCGTTTTGGTGCTGGCTTTGGCAAGCCATGCCGCAGGGGGAGCGCCGGTCGGGCCGGCCGCTGCGCCACGGGGCGTTGCGCCTGGCCAGGCAGCAGGCGCAGAAGTGGCGCAAAAAAATCTTGTCGATCTTCATGCGAACGCGGGAAAACTGAGCAACAAAGAGTGCCTCGCCTGCCATGCCGGCATCCCGAAGGAAGTTTCGCTCAACAAGGAGTGCAGCAGGAAAGACGCTGCGCTTAGCAAGAAGTGCAAGAAATACCATCGCGTGCACCTTGAATCGAAGCTCGTCACGCCGAAGAACTGCGCCGACTGCCATCAGTCCGTCGATTTGCGCAACGATTCCGCGGCCGCGCTGCGCAAACAGGTCGATCCCGAGATCTGCGCGGGCTGCCACAGCGGCGGCATGAAGGGCGCAAAAGTTTTGTATGCTCGATAACGGAGAATGGCGATGAGCGAAGATCGAATCATATCGGACCAAGAAGAGAGTTTGTTCGAGCAAGTCACGGGCAAGCAATTCAGCCGGCGGTCGTTTCTTAAATGGTCCTCGGTTCTTGCCGGTGCTGCCGTTGCGAGCGGTCTTCTGTGGGACGGCAAACTTGGCCTGTTTCGGGAAGCCAACGCGCAGGAGCGTGGCCTCAAGGACGGAGAATGGATCTACAGCAACTGCAATATGTGCGGCGGCCAGTCGGGCATCAAGGTTCACGTCGTCAACGGCCGCGCGGTCAAGATCGAGGGGATGGCCAACCCCAATAATATCGCCAATACCTCCGCGAATTTCGAGAAGGCGCTTGCCGAGCTGGCGGCGGTGTATGGCGGCGATCGCGACGCGGCCGGGAGACTCTGCTCCAAGGGCAACTCGGGCCTGAGGACGCTGTATGACCCCGATCGCCTGAAGAGCCCGATGGTCCGCGTGGGCGAGCGGGGCAGCGGCAAGTGGAAGGCCATTTCCTGGGACGAGGCGGTTGCCCAGGTGGCCGAGAACCTCGGGAAGATCCGCGAAAAATACGGCGCGGAGAGCCTGGCCTGGTTCAGCGAGGACCACAGCTTCACGCACATCCAGCAGGACCTGTGCAAGATGTACGGGACGCCGAACTACCACAATCACTCCAACCTCTGCGACGTCGCGCGCAAAGCCTCGTTCAAGCTGTCCATGGGGAACGAGCGTCCCCTTGCGGACTTCGAGGACACCGCGTACGCGCTCATCTTCGGCTGGAACATGCTCGGCGCGACAAAATTCATTCACCTTCCCGGAACCTGGAACCGCGGCCGCGCCAAGGGCGCCAGGATGGTGTACGTCGATCCCTTCTGCAGCCAAACCGGGTCCAAGGCGGATGAGTGGGTCCCCATCCGGCCCGGGACCGACGGGGCGTTCGCGCTCGCTATCGGGCACGTGCTGGTGAAGAAGGGTCTGGTCAACAAACCCTTCATCGACGAATGGTGCGTGGGTTTCGACGAGTACGCGAAGCACGTCGCCGACAAGACGCCGCAGTGGGCGGAGGGAATCACCTCCATTTCCGCCTCGACGATCGAACGCATCGCCACCGAAGTCGGCGAGACGGCCAGGGCCGGCAAGCCGGTCATCATCGACACCTGGAGCGGCCCGGGCCACCATACGAACGCCACCCTCGGCGGCTACGCGATCACGGTGCTCCCCGCGCTGCTCGGAATGATCGACAAGCCCGGGACGATGATGGAGCCGCACAAGATCGGCAACAAGCATCAAGCCGTGGAAGTGGACCTTGCCTCGCTGAAAAAACCGCGCGTGGACGGAAAGGGCACGAAGTACCTGCTCGGCCACGGCTCGGGCATCTACATCGAGACCCGCGAGGTCGTGCTCACCGGGAAGGAGACCAACCCCGGATCCGGCATCCCGAAGGCCGGAGTGTTCGTGTTCCAGAATTTCATGATGTCCGTGCCGAACACGCGGAAAAACATCGAGTTTTTCAAAAAGCTCGAGTACATCGTGGTCAACGACATTTTCATGAGCGAGACCGCCGAGATGGCCGACATCGTGATTCCCGGCTCGGTCTACCTCGAGCGCTACGACTTCACCGGGTACTGGGTTACCTGGCCGGTGCTGGGCCTCAGGAAACCGGTAGTCAAGTCCGTCATCAATGGCCTGACCGAGGTCGAGTTCTGGATGGCGGTGATGAAGAAGATGGGGCTGAAGGACAAGCAGGGCCGTTCTCCGGCCGATCTCTCGTACGAAGCCTTCTATGCCAACGAGTACAGTCCCACGCCCTATGCGAAAGAGCAGGACTGGGAGGCGTACAAGAAATCCACCCTCGCGATGACCGGGAAGACCGAGTACGAGAAGTTCCGCGCGGAAGTGAAGCTGCCCGAAGGCGGCAGCGTGGACGGCAAGACCGGTCTCGCGAAGGATAAGGAGGGAAAAGCCATCGGCGTGAAGATCGGGGACACGATCCGCCACGGATTCAGCACGCCGACCCGCAAGCTGGAACTCTCCTCTGAGCTGCTGAAGAAGGCCAAGCTCTCCGGGCTGCCTGTGTACAGCGAGCCTGAGGACAAGCCGACCTCCGAGTTCCCGCTCTATCTCGTGAGCTTCAAGCAGAACGAGCACACCCATTCGCGAACTTTCAACAACACCTACCTGATGGAGATGAAGCCGGACAACCCCTTGCTCATCAATTCGGCCACGGCGGCGAAACTGGGCCTGAAGGACGGGGATGCGATCTGGATTGAGTCTCCGTATGCGAAGGCGAAGGGCTCCGTGCAGGTAACCGAGAGAATCCACCCGGAAGTCGTGGCCCTCCAGCATGGGTACGGACACTCGGGATTCGGCAAGGTGGCACGGGGCGCGTTGAACAAGATCAACAAGTGGTCGCCGGCAGGGACCGCCGATGGCCAGTTCTATGCAGGCAAGGCCGAAAAATTCAGTGGCCAGATTGTCGCCAAGGAAATCGGCGTCAAGCTGACCAAGGCATAGGCAGGAGATAGACATGGCGAATAATCAGAATCAGATCGGCTGGTACTACAACGAGAACAATTGCATCGCCTGCAGGGCGTGCGAGGCGGCATGCAAGCAGGAGTTCGACCTCCCCATAGGCGTGCGACGGCGCAGGGTCATCATCCGCGAGGAAGGGAAATACCCGAATCCTAAAGTTCGCTATCTTTCCACGGCGTGCAATCATTGCGCTGAGCCGGCGTGCATGAAAGCGTGTCCCGTTGACGCAATCACCAAGGAAGCGCAATTCGGCGCGGTTCTGATCGACCAGGCGAAGTGCAACGGCTGCAAGCGCTGCGCCGCGGCCTGCCCCTACGGCGCGCCGGTCTTCAACGAGGCAACGCAGAAAATGGACAAGTGCACGCTGTGCATACACCGGCTGAAGGAAGGGCTGCCGCCGGCGTGCGTAAGGACCTGCCCTGGCTACGCCCTTTGGCACGGAAAGCTCTCAGACATCGAGGCGCAGACAACCCCACCGGAAATTTATCGGCGACCGCTGAAAAACACGCTGCCCGGCTTCGCCGATCCCAAGCTCACGAATCCATCGGTGCGGTTCTCCGAGAACAAGTAGCGCCACGCGATGAGAGTAGCCCGGACCATCCGCCCCGAACCACTCGCGCGCCCTGCGGCGATTGCAATGGCGCACGGCATCGGCCAATCCGGTGTGTTGAAACTATTCAGCAGCATGTATCTGTGCAAACCTTCGCGGAAGGCCATCGGCGACTGGACGTATTTCCTTTCCGACAAGCCCGCCGATTATCTCGCAGACCTAAAGCTTGCTGTCGATGCGATTGGCGTGAATTCATGCGGGATCGAGGAAGCCCTGCTATGGGACTACACGCGGCTGTTCATCGGTCCGTACAAGCTGCCCTGCCCGCCATGGGAGTCCGTCTACCGCTCGCAAGGAAGACTGATGATGCAGGATGCGGCCGATGATGCGAGACGGACCTATGCCGCCTTCGGGCTAAGCGTCGATGAAACCGGCATCATGCCGGACCACATCGGCGTCGAGCTAAACTTTCTTGCCCTAGTCTACGAGCTGGCGGGTGAGGAGAATAGAAAGCAATCCGACTGCATGCGGATCCGGGAAACCTTTCTGAACGATCACCTGCTGCAATGGGTTCCACAGTTCACCACCGACATGGAAGCGGCGGCCGAGTCGCACTTTTACAAGTCGTTGGCCCGAACAACGAAAGCTACGCTAGCGCTGCTTAGCGCCTGAGCAGAACCAAGGCGAATCGGGAGAATATGGGGAGGGATCTGCCGGAACTCCGCGTCCCTGGCCGATCTTCTGGTATTGGCGGAGAGCCGCATGGATGTTGGCTTTGCGGCCGATACAGGCGGGTTGCGCCGACGGCACGTTCCTGTGCCTGCCGCCGGTGCCCGAAGCGCTGCTTGCCGAGGGCTTTCGGCGCGCGGTGCTTGAGTTCCTGGTCAAGGAGCGGGCGATCACTGACGAGTTGCGCACGAAGATGCTCGGCGGCGCTGAATCAGCGCCAACCCGTCGCCATCGGCCAGGCGCGCGAAAAGAGCAGGATTGAATTGCCTATCGTTTTTTCTTATCGCTCTCTTTCGAGCATGTTAAACTCAATTCGTGTTTGAAGACAGGTAACCGGAGACCGCCATGCATTACGAGATTCGCGTTGAGTGGGATGCTGAAGCTGGCGTCTGGTATGTTGAGGGCAGCAATGTGCCTGGTCTGGTTGGAGAGACTGCGACGCTGGAGGGCATGATTTCGCTGTTGCATGTGCGCGTGCCGGAAATGCTGGAAGAAAACGGATGCCCGCGAGACGATGCGATTCCGTTGCGCCTGCTGACCACGGCGCACTTAGGGCAGATCAGAAACGCTGCCTGATGGGACGCAACCTAACGCCAGAGGTGATTCGACTGCTTCTTGCTGCTGGTTGCCATGTCGTGCGACGCGGCAAGGGCGATCACGACATCTGGGAGAGCCCGATCAGCGCGCATCGATTTCCGGTTGACGCGAAGATTGTATCTCGCCACATGGCCAACACCGTGCTCAAGCAGGCGGGTCTACCAAAGCACTTTTGATCGGTGGTGGGGACGTGGGTGCCGCAGTAGCGCGCTAGGCGGCCGCCAGTTCCGCACCCCGCCGTTTTAGCCGATAATGCCGTTCGAAATCCCGGCCGTTTGCTGTAAAGGAGGAGTCTGGAGTGAACATAACCGCGATATGCGCACCTTGGCAGCCGACACAGGTTCATTGACCACGCATCGGCCCGCCAATTTAGCGGTTGCCCGGCGGATTGATTTTCCTATCCCTCGACGAAGCCGGTCAAGCTCCACGCCGAGGCGGGGGTCGGCGACCGGTTGCAGAAATTGATACCGATGGTACCCATGGGACGCCTGGGCACTGCGGAAGAATGCGCGGAAGCGATCCTGTGGCTGATGTCGGGCGAAGCCGCCTATATGATAGGCAGCATACTGACGCTGTCGGGCGGGCGTTGAACCATTGCGCGCTATAGGAAGCGAACGGATCAACTGCGTGACAATCGATTATTTACGAATGCGCGGGACGCACATGGAGCAGGGCGCGTAGCCAGCCTGTAGCGCGTCACGCCGCACCCGTTACCGCAGCCGTATGCCCCGTTGCCGAAAGTTTCAGTTCGGCCAAGGTCGTTTCCAATGCCGCGTCGAGAGGCGTGTGCGGAATCATGCCGATAACTTTCTTCAGCTTGTCGCCCGACAGGCGATGGGGTTCTCGCCACAGGTAGCTCATCCGCGCGAGTTCGCCCAGCATCGGGTTGAATATCCCGGCGATGCGGACCGGCGCCCACGGCATCCCCTTCACGACCGGATCGCCATCCATCCGCAGGATTCCGCTACGCCGGGCTGCGCGCGTGATTCCGGCCACGAGCTCGTCTCCGGTCAGGGTATGACCGCAGAAATGGAACGCTTCGTGCGGCGCGAGCCGGTCGCGCACCTGTGCAAGCATGACGAAAGTGCGCGCGAGGTCGGGCAGGTAGGCCCAGGCATGATCCAGGTTGCGGGGGCCGGGATAAGTGATTCGCCCCTTGGCCAGATCCTTGACGATCGCCTCGTCCATCCACGAGCCGGTGCCCGGTCCGCCGAAAAAATCGCCGGCACGCACGACGATGCTGCGCGGTGCGTCAGCGCGCATCGCCTGTTCCATCCGGCAGCGAATCTCGCCCTTCCGATTGGTAGGCCGCTGCGGGGTCCATTCGGTCAAATCCGCAGGCATGGGCGAGCCGAAATTGTAGACGTTGCCCGGAAGCATCAGGGTGGCACCCAACGCGCGGGCGATGGCGACAGCGGCCGCGTTGAGCGGCAGCGCCTTGCTATCCCACTGAGTGTAAAGGGGGTTCATGGCATTGACGACGACTGCAGCGCCGGTGGCGTCCGCCACGACGTTGTCTGTTTGCGTGACCGCGTCGCCGAGATGCCTCATGCGTGCGCTGCCGCTGTCGACCAGCGGCTTGCGTGCCTGGGCAATGACGTTCCAGCCCGCGTCGGCGAAAGCGCGCGCGACGACGCGGCCGAACCGGCCGTTTGCGCCCAGGACCAATACTGTTTCGTTCATGTTTGAGCTCCTTGTGAGGGGTTGAAGACGCCGGCATTGTGTGCGGAAGCGGATTGCTGCACAATTGCATGCAAGCGCATAACGCACTTTCATAAATGAATATCCCTCAGGCGGCGTCACCCTTCGACTGGACCCTGATGCGCTCATTTCTGGCGGTGCTGGAGCGCGGCAGCCTGCTAGGAGCGGCGCGCTACCTCGGCAGCAGCCAGCCCACGCTCGGGCGGCACGTCGCGGAACTCGAACGCCAGTTGGACGTCGTGCTGTTCGAGCGCACGGGGCGTGGGCTGGTGCCGACCCGGGCGGCACTTTCCATCGCCGACCACGCGCGCACCATGGCCGGGAGCGCGGAGGCCATCGGGCGCACTTTAACGGGCCAGATCAGACAACTCGCGGGGGCGGTGCGCATCACCGCCAGCCAGACTGTGGCCGTTTATATGCTTCCGCCGCTCCTCGCCAGGCTGCGCGAGCGCGAGCCAGCGATTGCCATCGAGGTGATCGCGTCCAACGCGATCAGCAATTTGTTGCGGCGTGAAGCGGATATCGCGGTCAGGATGATACGGCCGGATCAGGCTTCCCTCATCGCGCGCCGCATTGGCCAGGTGGAGATCGGGGCCTATGCGCAACAGGACTACCTGCGGCGTCGCGGGGTGCCCCGGACGCCAGCCGACTTATTGCGGCATGATCTCATCGGCTTCGACCATGACGATCTCATCATCCGCAGTTTCCATGCAATGGGCCTGCCGATCGAGCGCGACGCCTTTGGAATTCGAAGCGACGACCATCTCGTGCTCTGGCAAACACTGCGCGCCGGACTGGGCGTCGGCTTCGCAGCCAGGTGGCTGGCCGAGCGTGAACCTGAACTCCAGCGCGTCTTGCCAGACCTGGCGATTCCGACCCTGCCCGTCTGGCTCACTGTGCATCGCGAGATCCGGTCGAGTGCACGCATCCGCGCCGTCTACGACTTCCTCGCGCACGCGATCCCGGCGGCGTTGGTTTGATCGGGGTCGAAACCGCTCGTTCGCCAATTGCCGCTTGCGACTTTTATGTAGAGCTCTACATAATCGCCGTTAGCAGCCAAAGATTTGGCTATGGAAGATGGCTTAGCCACTGCGTAGCTACGTGATACTGCTCTCAAACTATTTGACGGTTACGTAGCCGTCAAATCGTACTGGCTGGCATTGCATTGATCTACTGAAGTCAATTCTTAAATTGGCAACTACGATTCACAACTTTGCGTGGCGCGCCTGTTTCAGCGCGAAGCGCCCCGGATCCAGCGCATCGGCCAGATCGCGTTCCAGCGGCAAGGGTTCGCCTTCGATCAGGCTCGCCAACATCTCCCCCGCTAATGCCGCCCAGACCAAACCGCGCGAGGCGTAAGCCGAAGCGCAGTAAAGCCCCGGCGCTCGCGGCAGATCGGCGAGTTGCGCGCCGGAGAGTGCAGCCTTCTGCGTGCGCGCGGCATCCACGTCGGGCATCGCGCCCGCGAGCGGCATGCGCTGAATCGCGCAGCCGGCGGAAATGATGCGTTCCTGCGGATGGGTAGTCCCCAGCTCGGGATCGAGACGCGCAAGCACCAGCGCCAGGAACGGACCGCGGGAAGCTTTCGCCCTCGCCTCCTGCTTTTGCACCCCGGTCGCCGCGCCATCGCGCTCGGCCAGCGCCTCGGCAAAGGCTTTGCCCAGAAGATGGCGCCGCTGTGGCGGGATGATGATCAGGCGTGACGGGGTCAGCAGTCCGTGATCCGGCGCCGCGCCCGCCGCGCCGAGGATTTTCTCGATTTGTCCGGGGTCCGGACCCGGATCGCCGAGCCGCTTGGGCGAAGTGTGCTGGCACGAATGAATCAGCGTCAGCGCCGCATCGAGCACTTCCTGGCAAGCAGTCGAATCCATGCCGGTCATTTTATGGACTTAAGTCGCTCGATGGTCTATGGCTTGCGCTCAGCCTATCATGGTAGCGCGCCGGCGGCAGGCCGGGCGAATTTCCCGGGCTTGATCCAACATGGCGGAGGTTCCTCTCCTGTTCGGAAAGATGGCGTTCAGGCTTGCCCCGCGGCCAGCCACTGTTCGATCTTGGCGGGGCGGGGCACGCCGCCTGCATGCACCACCTTGCCGTCTATCACCACGCACGGCGTGGACATCACCCCATAGCTCATGACCTCGCGCAGCTCCTCGACTTTCTGCAAAGTAACGGCAACGCCCTTGGATCGCCACCGACAAGCCCAGGCCGAGGTACAACGAGGCGACCTTCCAGCCGGACATGGCGAATAGCAGCGTGAACGCGACTTCGTTGACCATCGGCGCCGAAATCAGGAACGAGAAGGTCACGCCGAGCGGCACGCCCGCCTGCACGAAACCGATGAACAGCGGCACCGCCGAGCACGAGCAGAACGGCGTGACGATGCCCAGACTGGCCGCCATGACGTTGGCCGCGTCCAGGGCATCAGATTGAAGTCCGAGCCTTCGGCCTTCGCTATGGTGAGCAGGCGCGCGCGCACGGAGGCACCGAGGTCTTTCTTCACTCTACGGCCTCGAGGTAGGGTCGCATCACATTGGCGACCCGGCAAATCTTGGCGTACCGCCAGAGATCATCGGCGCTGGCTTTTTTCTGTCGGCGCGCATCGCGCAGAGCTTCTAGGGCGACGTCAAGTCCGATCTTGTTGCGGTGCTTGAAGCAATCGGCGACGGTCTTGGCAACGCCGTAGACGCGCAGTTCGATCTGGTCACGGCGATGAATTTCGATGCCTTCCGTGAACGCGGCGCTGGAGTACTGGATCATCTTGACCGGCGGGTAATCGATTCTGGGTACATGGCTTCCCTGTGGCAGCGCAATCCACACCTGCCGGGGAAGATGGGTCGTCAGTTCATGAAACTGCAGCGCCGTCAGCAGGCAGAACACCGCCTGCGGTACCCGTGTGGCGACCATGGCAAGACTTTCCTGCGCGGAATTCGGATGCGTGGGCAGGCGGTAGAGTCCGCGGCCGGCCTTTTCCAGGATGCCGCTGGCCGTCAGGCGAGAAAGATAGATGCGGGGAATACCCGGATCATCCAGATCGCACGGGCGAAGCAGGCCCTTGCGGCGTACCAGTTGCAGCAGGCGAGTAGTGTGGGTGTCTTTGCGCATAGATGCGCATTATGTTCCGCTTATTCGTTAGATGCAAATTATTAACGAAGTATAGGAACATTGGCGGTCTAGTACGATGACACCTTAGTTGCGAAACAATGTGGCGAGCAACCTACATGTCTGGCACACCACCGTGTCCTCCAAGAGGACTTTCCCCTCAAGGGGGATCGAGACCGTTGGGCGTAGGAGCAAGCTCGCTCCTACGCCCCGAAGGAAGTCCTCTTGGAGGACAAGGCATAGGCTTCGAAATTAACGTGTCGCGGTACTAGGGGCAGTGCGGGTGATCAGACGATCGGCGGGCGCGGCGCCCACGGCTGCATTGGCCGAATTATCAATTTTGACATGTCGACGTGGCTATAAGCCACGTGGCTATTGTGGTTCGCCATTTTAATTGTTACAAATTATGGCCTGTGCCGCCGCCGTCGTCCTGTCACCATCCTCACCATTGCGACTTGGCGCGAATGAATTCCCGCCCGCCCGCTATGGCAAAGCAGGCCCGGCAACCCAATCGCCGCGCAGCAGCTTCTCCAGCCAGAACACTCCGATCACCGTCTTCACGTCGGTGATCTCGCCGGTGCGCACCAGCTCGAGCAGCGCCGCCGGCGACAGCTTGAGCACTTCGAGAAATTCGCCCTCGTCCAGATTGCTGCCCTGGTGCAGGAGGCCGCGCGCGAGATAGACCAGGATGCGTTCGGTGGAATAGGCCACCGTCGGATGGATGGTGGCGAGATAGGTCCATTCGCCGGCGACATAGCCGGTCTCCTCCAGCAACTCGCGCCGGCCCGTGGCGAGTGGCTCTTCGCCCGGATCGATTTTCCCGGCCGGAAACTCGAGGCAATGCCGACCGAGGACGTAGCGGTACTGGCGCTCCATCACCAGTTCGCCCGAATCCAGCAGCGGGATGATCATCACCGCGCCATTGTGCTCGACATACTCGCGCGTCGCAGGCTTGCCGTCGTGTAGACTGACGGTATCGCATTTGACGCGCAGGAGCTTGCCCCGAAACACGGTTTCGCTTGCGACCTGCTTCTCCGTCATGTCGCCGTATTTCATCGTCCGGCCTTGCGGCAAAGGTTGATCTCGTCGCGCAGTTTCTGCGCCGCCGCCCTCGCGGCAGCGGCGTAATCTTCGCCGCTGCCGGCGTAGAGCACCGCGCGCGAGGTGCTGATGATGAGTCCGGTCCCGTCCGCGGTCGCCCCGTTCGCAACCACGGCTGCAACGTCCCCGCCCTGCGCTCCCACGCCCGGCACCAGGATCGGCATGTCGCCTACAATGGCGCGGATCCGGGCCAACTCCTCGGGGTAAGTCGCCCCCACGACCAGCAGCACGTTGCCGTTTGCGTTCCAGTCGCGCGCCGCTTTTTCGGCGATGACCTCATACAGCTTCCTGCCCTTGCTCTCGATGTCCTGCACGTCGCGGGCGCCGGGGTTGGAGGTCCGGCACAGCACGATCACGCCCTTGTCCTGGAACTCCAGGAACGGCGCCAGCGCGTCGAAACCCAGATAGGGATTCACCGTAACCGCATCGGCCTGGTAGCGCTCGAACGCTTCCCTTGCATACATCTCGGCCGTGCTGCCTATGTCGCCGCGCTTGGCGTCGAGAATTACCGGTATCACGGGATGGTGCCGGCGGATGTAGGCTATGGTCATTTCAAGCTGATTTTCGGCGCGCGCGGCCGCATAGTAGGCGATCTGCGGCTTGAACGCGCACACCAGATCGGCGGTGGCGTCGACGATCGCCCGGCCGAACTCGAATAGCGGATGGCTGGCAGCGGCAAGGTGCTTGGGCAGCTTGGCAGGGTCGGGATCGAGGCCGACGCACAGCAGGGTGTCCCCGGCGGCCCACGCCCGCTCGAGACGTTGCACGAATTTCATGGATGGCGCCCGGCGGCCATGGCGAACGCGGCGCAGACTAGCGCAGGCAAATCGGCTGCGATGAAAGTGGCGAGCTGCAGCAGGCCCGCGCCCGGGTTCACAGGGATTTAATGGAAAAGTAGCACAGCGCCATCAGCGACTGCGGCAGGATGCCGAGCGCGAGCACCGCCAGGCCGTTGGCCGAGATCAGCACGCTCATGTCCAGGCTCGGTTCTATCGGCGCGGTATCGATCGGCTCATCGAAGTACATGAGCTTGACGATGCGCAGATAGTAGAACGCGCCGATAAGAGAGAACAGCACCGCCACCACCGCCAGCCACGTCATATCCGCTGCCAGCAGCGGCTGCAGCACCGACAGCTTGGCGTAGAAACCCACCGTGGGCGGCACCCCGGCGAGCGAGAACATCAGCAGCAGCATGATGAAGGCGTACCACGGACTGCGCGCGTTCAAGCCCTTGAAGTCGTCCAGGTTCTCGGCCTCGAAACCGGCGCGCGACAGCAGCATCACCATGCCGAAGGAACCCAAAGTGGTCAGCACGTAGACCACGACGTAGAACATGGCGGCACTGTAGGCGTCGGCCGCATTAAGCCAGTTGCCGTTGACCACGCCGGCCAGGAGGCCCAGCAGCATGAAACCCATGTGCGAGATGGTGGAGTAGGCGAGCATGCGCTTGATATTGGTCTGGGCAATCGCGGCGAGATTGCCCACGGCCATCGACAGCACCGACAGGATCACCAGCATCTGCTGCCAGTCCACCGCCAGATCGAGCAGCCCGTTGACCAGCAGGCGCATCGCCATGGCAAACGCCGCCAGCTTGGGGGCAGAGCCGATGACCAGGGTCACCGCGGTGGGCGCGCCGTGGTAGACGTCGGGGATCCACATGTGGAACGGCGCCACGCCCAGCTTGAATGCCATCCCCGAGACCAGGAATACCAGGCCGAAAGTCAGCACCGTCTTGTTGGGATTGGCGGTGGCGATCGCTTTCGCCACCTGGGAAATATCCAGCGTGCCGGTGGCGCCGTAGATCATGGACATGCCGTACAGGAGCAGCCCCGAGGCGAGCGCGCCCAGCACGAAGTATTTCATTGCCGCCTCGGTCGACAGCGCCGAGTCGCGGTTAAGCGCCACCAGGGCGTAGAGCGACAGCGACAGCAGCTCCAGGCCGAGATACAGGGTGAGGAAGTGGTTGGCCGAAATCATCACCATCATGCCCATCAGCGCAAACAGCAGCAGGGCGAAGAACTCGCCTTTCCACAGCCCGCGGTCGGCGAGATAGGCGCGGGAATAGACCAGCGCCGTGGACACGGCAATATAGGCGGCGAGCTTCAGCGCATGGCCCATCAGGTCGGCAACGAACATATTGCTGAAGGTATGGGTGATCTGACCTTCGGTAAGAAAGCTTACGTCGAGCGTGAGCAAGGCGCAGCCGAACAGCGTCAGTTGTGACAGAGCGTAGCTCAAGTCGCGCAGACGCTGTGGCAGGAACAGGTCCACCACCAGTATGACCGAGACCATGATGAGCAGGAAAATCTCGGGGTAGGCGGGCAGCAGATTGGGCATGGTGAAATTCATGGGATCGATGGCCTTACAGCTTGCTCGCCGCGAGGTGCTTCAACAGTTCGTTGACCGAGGCGTGCATCACCTCGGTAAAAGGCAGCGGATAGACACCCATGCCGAGCACGGCGAGCGCAAGCAGTGAGAGCACCAGGAATTCGCGCGCGCCGATGTCCTTCAACGCGGCCACATGGTCGTTGGCCACGGCGCCGAAAATAACCCGCTTGTACATCCACAGGGTGTAGGCCGCGCCGAAAACAAGCGTGGTCGCGGCGAGGAAACCGATCCAGAAATTGTGCTTCAACGCGCCCATGATGACCATGAATTCGCCGACGAAGCCGCTGGTGGCCGGAAGCCCGCAGTTGGCCATCGCGAACAGCATCATCAGCGATGCGAACTTGGGCATGGTGTTGACCACGCCGCCATAGTCGGCGATGTTTCGGCTGTGCATGCGGTCGTACATCACCCCCACGCACAGGAACAGGGCGGCCGAGACGAAACCGTGCGAGATCATCTGTACCAGCGCGCCTTCCACGCCGTAGGCGTTGAAAATGAAAAAACCGAGGGTGACGAAACCCATATGCGCAACCGAGGAATAGGCGATCAGCTTTTTCATGTCCGTTTGCGCGATCGCCACCAGGCCGATGTACACCACCGCGATCAGGGACAGCGTGATCATGAAACCGGCGAGCGCATGGCTCGCGTCGGGCAGCATGGGCAGCGAGAAGCGGATGAAACCGTAGGCGCCGAGCTTGAGCAGAATCGCCGCCAGCACCGCGGAGCCGCCGGTGGGCGCCTCGACGTGGGCATCGGGCAGCCAGGTGTGCACCGGCCACATCGGCACCTTCACCGCAAAGGCGAGGAAGAAGGCGGCGAACAGCAGAATCTGCGGCGTCATCGCCAGCGGCAGCTTGTGCCAGTCGAGGATGGAGAAACTGCCGCCGGACTTGTCGTAGAGGTAGAGGAAGGCGACCAGCATCAATAAGGAGCCAAGCAGGGTGTAGAGGAAGAACTTCACCGCGGCATAGACGCGGTTGGGCCCGCCCCAGACCCCGATCACCAGGTACATCGGGATCAGCGTCGCCTCGAAGAACACGTAGAACAGCATCGCGTCCAGGGCGGCGAACACGCCGTTCAGCAAGCCCGACATGATGAGGAAGGCCGCCATATACTGCGCCACGCGCTGCTTGATCGACTCCCAGCCCGCGAGCACCACCAGCACGGTGATGAAGCTGTTCAGCAGGATGAACAGCACCGAAATGCCGTCCACGCCCAGGTGGTAGTTGATGTTGAAGCGCGGGATCCAGGACGAGAATTCGGAGAACTGCATGGCGCTCGTCTGCGTGTTGAAGCCTGAGTAGAGCGGCAGGCTCACGGCCAGGCCCAGCACCGCGCCGAGCAGCGCCATTTGCCGAACTTGCGCCGCGTGGCGGTCGCTGAAAGCGAGCACTACCAGCCCGAACAGAATCGGGATCCAGATGCTGAGGCTGAGCCAGGGAGTCGAAGTCATCAGCCGCCCCCTAAGCGTGTCCGAACCACAGCGTGAGCAGCACGAATACCCCGATGATCATGGTGAACGCATAGTGATAGATGTAGCCGGACTGGAACAGGCGCACCAGGCTGGCGATCCAGCCCACTAAGCGCGCCGTGCCGTTGACCATGAAACCGTCGATGATGGCCGCGTCGCCGATTTTCCACAGGCCGCCGCCGATCGCACGCGCGCCGCCGGCAAAGAACCAGTCGTTGAAGCGGTCGAAGCCGTACTTCTCCTCCAGGATGGTGACGAGGAAGCCGGCCTTCTGCCGCAGCACCGCGGGCAGATCGGGGCGCGCGATGTACAGATACCAGGCGGTCGCCGCCCCGGCGAGCGCGAACCAGAACGGCAGACTGGTGAGCCCGTGCAACATCATGCCGATCACGCCGTGGAATTCCTTCGCCATCTCGGCCATGCCCTCATGTTCCGGGGCGATAAAAATGGCGGAGCCGAAATAACCGCCGTAGAGCACCGTGCCTATGCTCCAGCCGGCGGCGATGGACGGGATCGCGAGCAATATGAGCGGCAGGGTCACCACCGCCGGCGATTCGTGCGGCACATGATCATGGCCCGCATGGCCGTGGTCATCCTTGGCGGCACCATGGCCGGCATCATGGCCATCCTTGGCGGCGGCGTGACCGGCGTCGTGCGCGGCGAAGCGCTCCTTGCCGTGGAACGTGTAGAAAATCAAGCGGAAGGAATACAAGCCGCCGACGAACACGCCGGCGAGCAGCATCCAATAGGCGAAGCCGGCGCCCGGGGTGTGCGACAACTGAACCGCTTCCAGGATCGAGTCCTTGGAGAAAAATCCGGCGAACGGCGGCAGCCCCGCATTCGCGAGCGCGCCGATGAGCATGGTGAGGTAGGTGATCGGCATGTACTTGCGCAGCCCGCCCATCTTGCGCATGTCCTGCTCGTGGTGCAGCGCGATGATCACCGAGCCCG
>ERZ1292633.1573-Hain-H41-02um-R1-1573-length-24490-cov-4_pt1 | contig 24490 bp, 22 predicted proteins | sample MGYA00564406_ERZ1292633 | MGnify/ENA primary metagenome ERZ1292633 (study PRJEB36523, sample SAMEA6512639) | groundwater metagenome | collected 2019-01-08 | study: AquaDiva: Metagenomics assemblies of 32 groundwater samples | reverse complement strand
GAACGGCAAAGCTGAGCTTAGCTCTGCCGTTCGCCCCTACCACAAATAATTTGAAACAGAAATCCCATTTGGCCATTTGACTTGTACAGTAGTTTATGTATAATCAGTTTATGAAAACCTTGAAGAAAAAAAGGGTTATTGACAGAGCCGCCCACTGGAGTATTACTTTCGGTGGAGCGGCTGTTATTTTTGTTATCCTCGCCCTGTTTGTATTTATCTTTCTGGAAGTTTTTCCACTTTTAAAAGGCACTAAGGTATTGAAGAAAAGTACCTATTCTTTGGATGAAAAGGCTGTTGCTGTGGGGGTAGACGAATATCAGGAGATTGCTTATGCGGTTTATGACGACGGCATGGTTGACTTTATCTCTCTTTTAGACGATAAGTTAATAAAAAGACATAATATAAAAGACGTTAATAGGCTTGCTATAACTTCGGTTTGTAAGGATAATGATCTCATTGTTATGGGGACGGATGATGGCAGGGTTTTAGCAATTAATATTGACTTTGCTGTATCTTTTGAAAACGATGAAAGAATTATTACTCCCGAAATATCTGATGAAGAAGTTGTTCTTATTGATGATAGGGGAAAATGTATAAAACATATTACCTCAAAGAATGGCGAAGCTGTAACAGTCACCGCAGTTTATACAGAAGACGGCAGACTAATCCTTAAATCCACAGAGATAGAAGAAAACCTCTTTGGGGGAGGGGCGAAAAATGAAACAATAACGGATATTACTGATCTGGTAAAACAGCCGCCATCTGATAAAACAACGGAACAAATAAAAAAAATCCAGATAACGTCCCTGGCAATTGACCTCTTTATGGAAAATCTCTATGCTGGAACTTCTCACGGAGAGGTATTTCATATAAATGTGAGAAACAGGGTAAATCCTTTCCTGCGGGAAAAAGTAAAGGTTTCTGATGAGTCAGTAACGGCTTTAGGCTTTTTGCTGGGAGATGTATCTCTTGTAGTTGGAGACCAGAAAGGAGGCGTGAACGTATGGATGCAGGCAAGAGACGAATTAACTTCAGAATGGTCTTTTAAAAAGATTCATACTCTTAAGTCACATAGCGCCGGTATTGTGTCTATTGCTTCGTCTTTGAGGAATAAAGGCTTTGTGACAGTAGCAACCGACGGAACAATCCACCTTAATCATGCAACTTCAGAGCAAACGCTTTTAAACGTGAAGTCAAAAGCAATGCCCACCTCCCTCGCTTTTTCACCAAAGGCTAACGGTATTCTTGTGGCCGATTCTGCGGGTAATCTAACTCATTGGAGTATTTCAAATCCGCATCCTGAGACTACCCTTAAGACCCTCTTTGGAAAGGTGTGGTATGAAGGATATGAAAAGCCTGAGTATGTCTGGCAATCAACAGGAGGAACTGATGATTTTGAACCAAAGTTCAGTCTTCTGCCTTTAATTTTTGGCACTATCAAGGGCACTGTATATGCCATGATTCTTGCGGTGCCTATTGCTATCCTTGCAGCGCTCTATACATCTCAATTTCTTAACAAATCTCTAAAAATGGTAAAGCCGGTTATCGAACTTATGGCCGCGCTTCCGAGTGTTATTCTAGGCTTTCTTGCCGGACTATGGCTTGCGCCTTTAATGGAAAGGATTTTTCCCGCATTAGTCGTCATGCCATTTTTTATGATACTATCTATTGCCGCAGCATTCTGTCTTTGGAAATGTATCCCCAAGCGTATGCAAACCAAATATAGAAATGGAACAGAAGTACTTCTTTTGATCCCTTTTATCATTTTAGCAATATACGGATCTATCCATGTTGGTGATCTCTTTGAATCATTAGCGTTCGGAGGCGATTACAGGCAATGGTTTTTAGATGTTATGGATTTACCTTATGATCAGAGAAATGCAATCGTAGTAGGCTTTGCAATGGGTTTTGCTGTGATACCTATTATTTATACCATATCTGAAGATGCCATGAGTAATGTTCCCGGTAGTCTTATATCGGCCTCAACTGCACTTGGCGCCGTTCCCTGGCAGACGGCCGTAAGGATAGTAGTTCCAGCCGCAAGCCCGGCAATTTTCTCCGCCGTCATGATAGGTTTTGGAAGGGCGGTAGGCGAGACTATGATCGTCCTTATGGCAACCGGCAATACGCCTATTATGGACTGGAATTTTTTTAATGGTTTCAGGACGCTTGCCGCAAATATTGCGGTTGAAATACCTGAGGCGCCATTCGGCGGAACACTTTACCGGGTGCTTTTTCTTGCAGCATTGATTCTTTTTGTAACAACTTTTATTGTCAACACTCTTGCCGAACTTATAAGGCAAAGAATGAGAAAAAGGTTTAGCAGGCTATAATTTAAAACAGAAATTCAACTTATATGAGAAAAATATTCAAAACCGGAACACCATATGTCTGGCTGACGGGAGGCACTCTTACGATTAGTCTTTTGATGATAATCGGATTGATTATACTCATTATGGTAAAGGGACTTGGCATGTTCTGGCCTCATAAACTTGTTCAGTATACACTTCAGGATGGTGCTATAGTTTTGGGTGAGTTTTCCAAAAAAGAACCCATACCACATCAAAAAGATTCCTACCGAACAAAATTGAAGGTAGGCAATAGAGACGTTTATGGCATAGATTTCAGGTGGATAGACAATGCAGGCATAGTTTCACAGGAATACCCAAAAACTGCCTTAACTATTGAAAGACGTGAGTGGGGTAATATGTATGGTTTTTTAAAAGGCATGAGACAGGATAACGGCATTAAACCTATGGAATTAGCGGAAATAGAGCCTTTGTTAAGCGAGAGTCAAATACTTTACAAAAGGATCAGGCACATTGAAAAAAGAGAGATTGGAAAAATAAATCACAAGATGGAAAAATATCGCCTTGAGCTGAAACGCCTGATGATGCAACAACCATCTGCAAATACCGAGAAAAAAATTACATCTATAAAGGTAAAGATGGATGAACTTGAAAAGTCATATTCAAAGAAAGTAGATATGCTTACCAGTCTTTATACTGTGGCGAAAGAAAAAGAGGTGGTAATAAGCCTGGTTGACGGCAGTGAAAAGATACTGCCGGTTTTCCAGATTATCCGCATATATAACCCAAATGAAATGGGAATTTATGAGAAGTCCTGTTTTTACGTCATGAAGTTCTGGAAATTTGTATCAGAGGAACCAAGAGAGGCCAATACAGAAGGTGGTATATTTCCGGCTATCTTCGGTACCGTTATGATGGTACTGATAATGAGTATTGCAGTAGTTCCACTTGGCGTAATAACAGCAATATATCTCAGAGAATACACTAGAGATAATATTATTGCCAGGCTTGTCAGGATATCGGTAAACAACCTTGCAGGTGTTCCGTCAATTGTCTTCGGGGTTTTTGGTCTTGGTTTTTTCATATACTTTGTTGGTGGAGGTATAGATAAAATATTTTATCAGGATGCCCTACCAACCTCTACTTTTGGAACCGGCGGTATTCTCTGGGCATCTCTGACCCTGGCGCTTCTAACTGTACCGGTAGTAGTGGTAGCAACAGAAGAGGGAATTTCATCTGTGCCAACGTCTTTAAAAGAGGCGTCCTGTGCACTCGGCGCCACAAAATTTGAAACACTATGGAGGGTGATTCTTCCTCAAGCCACGCCCGGAATCCTTACCGGTATGATTCTGGCCATGGCAAGGGCTGCCGGAGAGGTTGCGCCATTGATGATAACCGGTGTCGTAAAACTTGCACCTTCTCTCCCTCTGGACGGTTATTTTCCATTCATCCATCTGGAAAGAAAATTCATGCATCTCGGGTTTCACATATACGACGTGGGCTTTCAATCTCCGAATATAGAGGCTGCCCTTCCAATGGTATATACTACAACTCTCGTTTTGCTTCTGACAGTGCTTGTATTGAACCTTGCAGCCATAATAGTAAGAAACAAACTTAGAAAGAGATATGCCATTTCTTCACTATAGACAATTTGCTAGAAAATTGGTAAAAATTAAAGGAGTATAATATGCAGGAAGTAAGCCTTACTAGAGAAAATACTTTTCCCAATCTCCCTCCCAGGACTAGCAAAGACCTTATTACTAAACACATGAACAATATTATAATCAAAGACCTGAGTCTGGCTTACGGCGATAAACAGGTTTTAAAGGGAATAAATCAGGAAATAGAAGAAAAAAAGATAACTGCAATTATCGGCCCATCAGGTTGTGGAAAATCTACTCTGTTAAGGTGTATAAATAGAATGAATGAACTCATACCTGATGTAAAGATTTCGGGTCAAATAATATTTGATAAAATGGATATTTATGACTCTAATACCGATGTAACAGAGGTCAGGCGAAAGATAGGAATGGTATTCCAGAGGCCAAATCCTTTCCCAAAGACGATTTATGATAATGTTGCTTATGGATTAAGAATAAATGGTCTTAAAGACAAAACTAAGATTTCTGAGCTGGTAGAAAGAAGCCTGGAGGATTGCGGCCTGCTAAAAGAAGTTGAGGATCGCCTTCATACATCCGCTATGCAGCTTTCAGGCGGACAGCAGCAAAGACTGTGCATAGCCAGAGCTCTGGCTATAGAACCAAAGGTAATCCTGATGGACGAGCCTTGTTCCGCACTTGATCCTGCCAGCACTTTTAAGATAGAAGAGTTAATGGTGAAATTGAAGGAGCGATATACCGTTATAATAGTTACACACAATATGCAGCAGGCAGCGCGGGTATCTGATACTACAGGTTTTCTCTATCTGGGAAAACTTATTGAATACGGAAATACTAAAAAGTTATTCACAAAACCAAAAGAAAAACTAACTGAAGATTATATTAGCGGCAATTTCGGATAAATCCTCCTATCTCCCCCTTTATAAAAGGGGGACTAAGGGGGATTTACAATGGAGGGAAATAATAATATGCAAACAACAAGAAAGACATTCAGAGAAAACATGAAAGCGCTCGAAAAAGACATGATATGTGCAGGTGAAATGGTTAATGTGGCCATAGACCGTTCAGTTGAGGCCTTAAGGGACCTTGATATTGAAAAGGCCGGTAAGGTAGTCAAAGATGATCTTTTAATAAATAAAAAGCGTTGGGAAATCGAGGAACAATGTATCCACCTGTTCGCAACTCAACAGCCGGTTGCAACTGATCTGCGTGAATTGATAGCTGTCCTGAGCATAAATACAGATCTGGAGCGCATGGGTGACCATGCCGAAGGTATCGCCAAGATTGCAATAATGCATGGGAACAAGCCTCTGATCAAACCGTTAGTTGATATTCCCAGGATGGCAGAAAAAGCCACTGACATGCTTACAAAAAGCCTTGAGGCATTTGTAAACAGGGATGCTGAATCTGCAAAAGCCATCTGTGATGAAGATGATGAAGTCGATAAGCTTTACGAACAGGTCTACAGGGAACTCCTTTCATTTATGACTGAGAACCCCACAATAATTACGAGGGCGACTTATCTGCTGTGGGCTGCTCATAACCTTGAAAGAATTGCTGACCGTGTAACCAATATCTGCGAACGCATAGTCTTTCTCGTTACCGGAACAATGGAAGAAATTAATGTATCAAATTATTAATCATGAAATTCTATAATTCCTATTGATTTTAATATATATTATCGTATATTTGCGATATAGGATTACCAATATTATAGCTACAGCAAAACTTAATAAATTTACTGTTGGCAAAGAGAAGAGGATAGCTGAGATTTGAGGCATCAGCCCATCAGGAGAGGAGGTAAAAAGTATGACCACCAGGCGCGAAAGTAGTGACAAAGTGCCGGAAACAACTAATAAAAAGCTACCTCGAAGAGATTTCTTTAAGAAAAGTGGAACCGCTGTGGCCTCTGCTGCCATACTGGCAGGCTCATTATCTGCATGTAATTTTCAAGCCAAAAACAAGTCCAAAACAAAGAAACGCCTGGCAATGGTAATCGATTTGAGGAAATGTTACGGGTGTCATTCATGCTCGATTGCCTGTAAATCAGAATTTAACGTCCCCCTGGGAGTATGGAGATCCTGGGTAAAAACAATTGATAAAGGTAAATATCCAAAAGTCAAGAGGTCATTCCTCCCTCGTTTGTGCAATCACTGTGAAAACCCGCCTTGTGTAAGTGTATGCCCAACACAAGCTTCACATAGGGATGATGAAAAAGGGCTTGTCGATATCCATGAAGAAAGGTGCATTGGCTGCAAGATGTGTATTGTAGCCTGCCCCTACGATGCCAGATTCTCACATCCTACAAAGAAAGTCGCCAACAAATGTGATTTCTGTATTCATAGAGTGGAAAAGGGAGTAGTGCCCTCTTGTGTAAACACTTGTCCTTCAAATGCTCGAATATTCGGTGACCTTAATGATCCGGATAGTGAGGTAAGAAAGCTAGTGGATACTAATAAAGTTCAGGTTTTAAAACCTGAACTCGACACTGAACCGAGTGTATTTTATATTGATTTAGATGAAGATGCAGTCGGAGGACATATTACAACATAAAATATAAAGGAAATAATCCGTAATGATAGACATTTACTATAACGTTTTTCATAAAGTCCCATGGGACTACTGGATACCGGTGTATTTTTATTTTACCGGTTTAAGTGCGGGATCATTTGTGCTTTCTTCTCTTTTCACAGTTTTCGGGCTGAAACAATTCAAGTCGCTTGCATTTACCGCTGGAATATCGGCCGTAATCCTCCTTCTATTTGCTCCAATTTTTTTAGTTTTGGATCTTGGACAACCATTTAGATTCTGGAAAGTACTCGTCCCCTGGTATTTCAATCCCTATTCAGTGGTATCATGGGGAAGCTGGTTGCTGACAATTTATCCTATAGCATTGTTGATATACTGCTGGTATATGTTCAAAGAAAACGAAAAGATGATAAAGATTTTTGGGATCTCGACGTTACCATTAGCTATTGGCGTACATGGATATACCGGTTTCGTTTTTGGTTTGATACAAGCAAGGGTTTATTGGTATAGCGCTGTTATGCCAGGGTATTTCCTGACATCAGCAGTACTTTCAGGAATAGGACTCGTAATCATAATAACTTTAATTAAAGATAAACTACTTGGAGGGTCTACCTTAAGTGAATTATTTACACCATTAAAAAGAATGATGATAGTAATCATTATGCTCGATCTATTCTGGATTTTTTGCTGGAAAATTACACTTTTATCAGGCACAGATGAAGCTCGTGCTTCTGCACTTATTTCTCTAAATGATTCACTCTATATTTTTGGAGTGCTTTTATTTGGGATGCTGATTCCTTTTTTCCTGTTGATCTATCCAAAGACAAGAAACAGTGTAAGATGGTTGGTTGTTTCATCAGTGTTGGTTCTTATCGGTGTATTTTTAATGAGATACACATTTGTGTTTACGGGTTTTGAGATACCATTAAGTTAATATTTAAAGGAATGAAAAATATATGTTTAGATTAAACAGGAGAAATTTTATTAAAGTAGCTGCTTCGTGCGGGTCTATACTTGCCGGTATGGGTGAATTATCCAGGGTTAATGCGTTAACCGGAACTCTAAAATTGGAAGAGGGCGGCAGGGACTTTTCTCCGGATTCCGGGAAGGAACGGCAGGCGATCCCTTCCGCCTGCTGGCAATGTGTGGCAAGAGATACCATTCTCAGCTATGTAGAAGACGGCAGGCTTGTAAAGATAGAAGGAAATCCTGCTTCAATTCGTAATCGTGGAAAGATATGTGCCAAGGGACAAGCCGGCATTAACCAGGTTTATGATCCAGACAGGGTACTCTATCCAATGTTGAGAGTTGGTAAACGAGGTGAAGGAAAGTGGAAGAGGATTTCCTGGGATGAGGCATTGGATCTTTTAGTAAATGGCGGAGATATATCCGGACACAGTGTGAAAGGTCTCAGGAACCTACTGGACGAGGACCACCCGGAGAAATTCATGTTTCATTACGGAAGGATGATAGGTTCTGACAGCAAAATAATCAAAGACAATTTTCTGCCTGCGTTTGGAACAAATACAATAGGAAATCATACAACCATATGCGAAGGTGGTAAATGGGTAGCTCAGGAACTTATCTGGGGAAAGCATTATGATGTAAATGATGTAGAACATACAAATATGATCCTTAATTTTGGCTGCAACTTTTTTGAAACTCATACCTCACATATACAAATTGCGCAGAGAGCAATCAATGCAATGACCGAACGTGGAGTTAAATTGTATACCTTTGATGTAAGGCTCTCCAATACTGCCGCCAAGTCAACTGAATGGATACCCATAAAACCCGGCTCTGATCTGGCGGTTGCCCTAGCCATGTGTAATGTAATAATGATCAATGAATTGTATGATCACGATTTTATCGAAACCTGGACTACAGTTACAGTTGAACAACTAAAAGAACATCTTAAACGGTATACCCCTGAGTGGGCAGAACAATTAAGTGGTGTATCTGCATCCATGATCAAATCACTTGCAATTGAGTTCGCTAATGCAAATCCCGGTACGTGCATTTCTTACAGAGGGCCTGTAGCTCACTATAACGGAGTAGAAGCAGAACGCGCATTTAAGATGCTAGATGCTATATGCGGATACATTGACGTTAAGGGCGGAACTTGCCACGGTGTGGAAGCCAAGTGGAAGTATCCTAAAGTTGAACCGGACAAAAAACCCAAACAATTAAATATAATAGATGGTTTTCCGGGCGACGCCGCCTTCCCCAATCACCACGTAAGTCATCAAGTCTTGAAAATGATCAAAGATGGACGTTTTGGAAGACCGGATATTTATATGGTTTATTGCTATCAACCTGTTTATGTAAATGGAGAATGTGAAGAGAATATTCAAATTCTAAAGGACGAAGCACTGGTTCCGTTTCTTGTCACTGTATCTCCATTTTATGGTGAAACAGAGTCTCTGGCAGACTTAATACTACCTGACGTCACTTACCTTGAAAGGTCGTCCTGGGACGACATGGTTTGCTACGATATGATACCTGAATTTTATCTTCGTCAACCTGCTGTGAAGCCTCTCGGCGAAGCACGGCAGTTCCAGGATGTTGCTATTGAATTGGCTAAAAGGCTGGGACTTAATCTTCCATTCAATTCTACTGAAGATTTTATTAAAAAGTCATGTGAGAAAAGCAATGTAGATTATGAATACCTGAAGAAACACGGTGTCTGGCATGATCCGGATGAGAAGCCTCATTACCTATCTTACACCAAGACATTAACAATAGAAGATTATACTGGCAACAATATACTCTTTGACAGTAAGACCGGAGTTTACTGGAATTGGGAAAAGTCAAAAGCTGGAAGTATAGAAGAAGCTGTTTCAAAAGGATACTCAGATACGGAAAATGCATATAAAGGATATATAGGGCAAAGGATTGGTGATAAGGTCTATGCAGGATTTAAGCCTGATAAGGTAAACAAATCCGGTAAGTTTGAAATTTACTCTGAACTATTAAAGAAAAAAGGGTTTAATCCCATGCCTACCTGGTTTCCGGTACCTGACATTGAGAATAAAAAAGACGATGAACTGATTCTTTCAACTTTTAAGGTCAACGTGCACACCCAGTCGCGGACGGCCAACAACAAGTGGTTGTCTGAAATCAATCATGATAATTCAGCATTGATAAATCCCATAACCGCCGGAAAAAGGGGAATAAAGAATGGCGACAAGATTAAGATTAAGTCCGCTGTTGGTGAAATTATAATGAAAACAAGGGTTACCGAAGGTGTTGTGCCGGATTTAATCGCTATTTCTTTCCACCTCGGTCACTGGCAGTACGGACGCTTTGCCTCAGGCAGGAAATCACCTTTTGGCGCTGATAGTGATAATGACTTAAAATTAAAATGGTGGTCCGAACATGGAGTGAATCCCAACTGGCTGATCCGTAACAGGCCTGACCGCATTGCCGGTCAATGGTTAATGAATGATGAAATAGTTACGATCACAAAGGTATAAACATACAATTTGCAGTAAATGCATATATAACAAAATGGAAATTGAAATGGACGTAACAGCTGAGAATAGAAGTTATTCCTATGGATTCTTGTCTATTGTCTATCTACAGGAACCAACCAAAGTATTTATCAAGTCACTTAAAGACTCAAACATCATGAATGTCTTGAATGAATCAGGTCTGCAATTTGATGAACAGATTACTAATGACGTTAGTGACAAGTTTCTTAATGATTTGGTATTGGAGTATACCCGTTTGTTTATCGGGCCTGGCAAGCATATTTCACCTTACGAGTCAGTATACAGAGATAATGAGGATGCTTTCTGGAGTGAAACGACTGTAGAAGTCAAGAATTTCATTGAATCATTCGGACTGGAATATTCCAGTTACTGGCACGGCTTACCTGATCATATAGGAGTTGAACTGGAGTTTATGCAAAGACTTACGTGTCACGAAAAAGAGGCATGGGCACAGGAAGACAAAAAGACAGCTATTCGTTGCCTGGAATTTGAGAAAAAATTTATTGATAAACACCTTATTCAATGGATATCAATTTTCTGTGATAAAGTGAAAAAAGAATCGCGAACTGCTTTTTATCGAGAAATGGCCGAATTAACCAGGAAATTTATTGATTTTGACAGCGAACTGATTAATAGCAACTTAGCCATAACTACATATTAAATATAACTACACTTAATCAGTAAAGAATTAACGATATCATGGCTACAACAAAATTTAGTGAATTTAATATTAAAGAACAAAAACTTGCAGAGCTTTGCAAGGCGTTAGCCCATCCGGCACGGATTGCCATTATCAAGTTTTTGATCAAGAAAAAAGAGTGTATATGCAGTGACGTTGTAAAAGAACTCCCCCTATCACAATCTACGGTATCCCAACACTTGAAAGAGTTGAAAAATGCAGGACTAATAAAAGGAGACATAGATGGCCCAAGGGTCTGTTACTGTATCGATCTGGAAAAATGGAATGAAGCAAAAAAGATTATAGATATATTTTTTTCGCAAAAAGTAATTGAATCTAATAAATCCTGTTAAAAACTAAATGAAATGAAGAACAAAGGGAAAAAATTATCAGTTTTTGAAAAATACTTAACCCTCTGGGTCTTGCTCTGCATAGGCGCCGGTATCGGCCTGGGAAAGGTAATGCCTGACCTTGCCCTTAAACTTGATTCTCTTTCAATACATCAGCTATCCATCCCTATTGCCGTCTGCCTGTTCTTTATGATGTATCCCATCATGGTAAAGATAGATTTTGCAGAAGTATTAAAAGCTGCAAAAACTCCAATACCTGTGACCTTGACCTTGTTTATCAATTGGGCCATTAAACCGTTTACAATGTTTCTGATTGCCTGGTTCTTCCTGGGTTATCTGTTTAAAGATTTTTTACCCGGCACAGAGATTGTCAAGGGTGGGCAGGAAGTAGAATTATGGAGAAGCTACATCGCTGGAACAATTCTCCTGGGAATTGCTCCCTGTACGGCAATGGTATTGATGTGGAGTTATCTGGCAAAAGGCAATGACGGCCTTACGCTCGTAATGGTTGCCATAAACTCTTTAACGATGCTTGTGCTATATGCGCCCCTTGGAGGTTTCCTGCTTGGTGTAAATGCCATGCCTATTCCATGGCATACTATACTGTTTTCAGTGGCGGTTTATGTAGCTTTTCCCCTTGTTACCGGATACTTTACAAGGAAGTGGGTAATCAAATCTAGGGGTCTGGAGTGGTTCAATGAGAAATTCCTGCATTGGCTTACACCGGTCAGCATAGTCGCCCTGCTTGTCACCTTAGTACTCCTGTTCTCTTTCAAGGGTGATATTATAATGATGAATCCTTTAACCATATTGTGGATTTCAATACCGCTCTTCATCCAGACAATTTTCATTTTTGGTCTTGGATATTTTGCTCTGTCAAGATTGCTGAGGCTCTCTTATCAAGACGCCGCACCTTCCGCAATGATTGGCGCCTCCAACCATTTTGAGGTTGCAATTGCAACAGCAGCAATGCTGTTTGGCCTGTCTTCGGGTGCAGCGTTAGCTACGGTAGTTGGAGTCTTGATTGAGGTTCCCCTAATGCTCATGCTTGTCTCAATCTGCAAAAAAACATGTTTCTTGTTTAAAGAATGCAGTTTAGATCTTCCTCAATGCAATACCGGAAACAAATTCCTGCCCGGACAGCAATAACATGAAGAAAAAAGTTCTGTTTATATGCACTCACAACTCCGCCCGCTCTCAAATGGCAGAAGGGTTATTGAATCATCTATACGAAAGCGGTTATGAGGCTTACAGTGCAGGCACCAGGCCATCCATCGTTAATCCTTTTGCTATTAAGGCGATGGCGGAAATTGGTATAGACATTTCCGGGCGCAGATCAAAAGGTATTGATGAATTTAAAGATATGAATTTTGATTGTGTAGTCACTGTTTGTGACCACGCAAAGGAAACCTGCCCTTTTTTCTCTGGAGCTAAAGAAAGCCGTCATAAGAATTTTGACGACCCTTCCGACTCTGATGGAACAGAAGAAAATATATTGAAATGTTTCAGGCGTGTAAGGGACGAAATTAAGGATTGGCTCAGCAAAACATTTGGTAAAAAAGATGAAATAAATTAATTTCTCGTGTTTGCCATTACCGTACCAACTTCCATGAGGATAAAACTCCGGCGGGAATCCAGAAAATGCAATAGTGTATAGATTCCCGCTTCCGTTGGAATGACATGTTTCTTTTACTTTTTCAAAACACAAAATAATTACATAAATTTCAAATTTATGAAAGGAGGAGTTGTGATGAAGAATTTTACTTTAACTACATTATCAATATTTATCTTTCTTGTTTGCATCAGCATTTCGTTTACCTTCCAGCCCGGCATAGTTCTGGCAGGCAATGCACATGGCAGCCAGGATCCTGACCTTTCAGATTTCAAGAAACAATTAGAATCAATGGAAGAAACGATAAGGAAGCAGCAGGAAATGATTAATGCCCTGAAGGACAAGATAGAAACAAAAGAAAAAGTCGTCTCAAATCATGCACCCGGTTATTTGGAAGAAAATGAAATCGAACGCGTAATAGATAATTATCTTACAAAAGAAGAAACCAGGGGAAAAATGGTAAAGGCTGGACTAGCTCCTAATTTAGATATGGGTTATAAAGAAGGATTTTATCTAAAATCTCTTGATGGCAGGTTCTCTGCTAAGATAAACAACAGGCTTCAATTTAAATATCAGTATACTGATAGAGATATTGGTACAGATGGCTCCCCGGATGAGGATGAGAGCACATTTGACTTTCGTCGTGTAAGGACAAAGGTATCCGGCAATGCTTATGGCAAGAATATCAAGTATAAAATAGAGTGGGACTCTTCTGCGACCAACGTTGATCTGCGTGACGCATACGTAGAAATTACACATATCCCATGGGCAAATATATTGGCAGGACAGACTATAGTATTTACCAGACAATTTCTCACATCAAGCAGTGCTCAACAGATGATAGACAGATCTGCAACTAGTGAAGAATTCAGATTTCAGGGTGATGAACGTAAGCGGGGCATAGCCATTCACAGCAACAAAATACTTGATGGCAAGATTGATTATCTGGTTGGAGTATATAATCCCACGGGAAGATCTACCGATAATACCATCAATACCATGCTTTACATGGCAAGGGCTTCGTATTACCCCTTTGGCCCTTACGTAAGCTACAAGGAATCTGACCTCGAGTATACTGAATCCTTCAAAGCACATATCGGAGGTGGAATCGGGTTTGAGCAGATTGGTCAAAACGAATCAAATAGTGATGAAGATGAAATAGATCAAACACAGCTTTTAGGTGAATTTGGGTTTAAATACAGGGGTTTATCTTTGGTAGGTGAATATCACAATAGAAAACGAAAGGTATTAGATCCACTTGAGGCCTCAGACTTAGGTGCTGGATTCGCTGCAGTGGGTGCGGGAGAATCACTTAATGACCAGGGATTTTTTGTTCAAGGAGGTTACTTTATAATACCCAAACGTCTCGAAATAGCCGGAAGGTATGAATTGATAGATTTTGGTAGAAACCATCCCGATGGTGGCACACTGGGAAGAGTAGATAATAAGCGATTTTATACAGCAGGCTTAAATTACTTCCTTCACGGTCGTGACCACAAGATCCAACTCAACTACATACATCGAGAGGAGGAGTTGAGCGGCGCCTTCTTTGGGGATAATGATGAAAATGTCTTCCTCACGCAATACCAGATTTATTTCTAACCATAAATCAGAGAACTACGTGAGCTGATTTATATAGACTTTAAATAAATAGTATAGTATTATGAAATACGTAAGTTTCTGTCCCCCATATATATCAAACTGGGCAAACTTACAATTTATCAATCGCCACTTAATTTAATTTTATGAAAAAAAGGAGGCTGTCATGCTGGCAAAAGAAATGATGAATAAGATAGTAACCGCTGCATCCAGGAAGACAAACGGTAGAGACCTGGCTGCAAAATTACTATCCGGTATGTACAGCGGGCTTCCTGTAGTGGATGAAGGCAGGGTTGTTGGTGTTGTGACCGAGTTTGACCTCCTCAAGGCGGTAAAAGAAGGTAAAGACTTACAAAAGATTATTGCTGAGGATATAATGTCAAAAGAGCCGATTTGTGTCGAAGAGAACACACACGTTGACGAAATAATTAAGATAATGACTGAACAAAACATTATCAGAGTGCCCGTAGTGAGAAACGGTACTTTAATTGGTGTAATCTCAAGGTGTGATATTCTCAACAGTCTGATTCAACCTGAGTTTGTAACTTTTTACGGAGATTAAGATGTTTAAAACAATTCTTGTACCAATTGATACTTCAGACACAAGCCTTGTTGCGGTTGATTATGCAATCGAACTATCAAAATCATTTAACTCAGAAATAGTTGGCATTTCAATTATTGATGTAAAAAAACTGGCCGGACCATTCATGAGAGATCTGGGTACCAGCATAGGCGGCATGGTGCCGTATGCCGATTTCCAGCAGAATGTCAGAAAGTTTTTGGAGGACACGGCCAGGGCAGCCCTGGATGAATTGGAAGGTAAATGCAACTCTGCTAATGTTCCTTGTACACGTGAAATAAAAGAAGGTGTTGTAAGCAGAGAAATAGTCGAATCAGCCAAAAGATGCGACATGATATCAATGGGCATGGCAGGAGAGCATGCTTTCTGGCGCGATGCTTTATTGGGTTCAAACCTGGAATCTGTCGCAAGGCAGACACATAAACCCGTATTGGTAACTCCTGAAAAATATAAGAAGATCACAAAAATACTTGTGGCATATGACGGAAGTTCCTTTTCCGCCAAGGCGTTAAAAGCAGGCGCGAAAATTGCACAGCAAATGCATCTACCCTTAACAGTTATTACGGTATCTGATGATAAGAAATCAGGAGAAAATATCTTAACTCGAGCAACAGAAAATTTAAAAGATTATGACATAACACATGACAAAATGCTTGAAAGTGGCGATACTGTAAATAATGTTTTGAGTCTATGCGAGAAAGGTTCATACGACTTGCTGGTAATGGGCGCCTACGGTCACTCTAAAATAAGAGAATTAATCCTTGGAAGCGCTACTATACAACTTATGAGAAAGGCAAATTGCCCGGTATTACTATGCAGATAAATTAGTTCACTTCCCGGCAAAAGACGTGTCGGACAGGTGTTCACTAAATATTTAATATACAAACCGTATACCAGGAGTAACAATATGATAACCCTGAAGAAAATACTTTGTCCTATCGATCATTCAGACTGCTCAAAAGAGGCGCTGAGATACGCAGTATCATTTGCAATGAAAGACGAAGCAAAATTGTATCTACTACACGTAATTGACATACGCTCTTTTGATGAAAGTATAGATGCAATGTCAAAGCAAATACCAGACGATGAAACACTTAACCAACTAAAAACAAAACTCCTTGATTGCATACCGGAAGAAATCAGAAGCGGCATGGATGTAGAAGCCATTGTAGTACAGGGTATACCTTTTGCGGAAATTATACATACCGCAAGGGAAAATAATATTGACATGATAGTAATAGGTTCACACGGAAGGACCGGTATCGCACACATAATGCTGGGCAGTGTGTCTGAGAAGGTTATAAGAAAGGCTCCATGTCCCGTTTTAACAGTTAGGCAATCAAATCATAAATTTGTCATGCCTTAATGGCAGCAGGAAAAGCTTCAGGCCATGTCTTAACTGTTGAGAGTAAGCATGAAACATAAGAGAATAAATCCGAATATCGAGTACCTGCCAGACGGTAGACAGCGAACTTCGAAACAAACACGAAATATCAAATATTCGGAACTACACACCCCTGGCTAATGGCTAAATCCAGTCCTATGATTGAACGAATTTCCATGTCACCTGTATTGATACCTGACTATTGTTTAGAATCTTTTAATCTATTTTGTGATACAAAATACAGATAACGCACTGTTTTAAAGGAACACACTTAGATAGGAGACAATTATGAAAAGAAAACCGTCAATAGTTGTTGATTTTGATGGTGTTATTTGTAAACACCGTTTTCCAGACGTTGGAGAACCGACAGAGGGAGTTATGGAAGCATTAAATACACTGAAAAAAGCTGGCTACCGCATCGTTATTCATTCCTGCAGAACTTCATTTCAGTTTAGAGATTTACTTATAGGCGATCAGTTCGAAAGGATAAAGGATTATATGAAGCACTATAAACTGCCTTTTGATAATATCTGGGCGCCAGACAAGCCGATAGGAGTCGCTTATGTTGATGATAAGGGTATAAATTTTAATAACAATTGGAGTGAAATAACCGAGAAATTACTTTTAAAAAACAAGAAACTAAAATGAAATTATGATTTCAGTACAATACTTAAGCAAACAATATAGCGACCAGGTTGTCTTTGATAACGTCTCATTTAATCTCAGTCCCCGTGAGAGAATTGGCCTGGTTGGCCGGAATGGACACGGAAAAACTACTTTATTTCGTATGCTCACAGGACAGGAACAATACGATGAGGGTATAATTTCAATCCCAAAAAATTATCGCATAGGGTACTTGAGCCAACACATTAATTTTACCAGGCCGACCGTGCTTGAAGAAGGATGTTGCGGACTGCCAGACGATCAGAAGGATGATGACTGGAGGGTGAAAAGGGTCCTTTCCGGTCTGGGTTTTTCTGACAGCGATTTTGACCGTGATCCTGCAGAATTTTCAGGTGGTTATCAAATCAGGTTAAACCTTACAAAGGTTCTGGTTTCAAACCCAAACCTGCTTTTGCTTGATGAACCGACAAATTACCTGGATATTGTTTCTATACGCTGGTTGACTAATTTTCTGAATAGCTGGAGAAATGAAATTATCATAATAAGCCATGACAGAGGTTTTATGGATGGCGTTGCCACGCACATCATGGGAATTCATCGTCACAAAATCAAAAAGATTGCCGGAAACACACAGGATTATTACGGCCAGATTTCAATAGAAGAAGAATTGCATGAAAAGCAGCGTCTCAATGACGAGAAAAAGCGCAGGCAGACGGAACAGTTCATAAACAGTTTCAGGGCAAAGGCGCGGCACGCCAGTATGGTGCAGTCACGTATAAAATCCCTTGAAAAACAGGAAGTACTGAAAAAACTTGAAAAAATAACCACCATCTCATTCTCTTTCAATGCAGCGCCATTTCCCGCCAAATGCATACAGGAAGCACAGGATATAACTTTTTCTTATAACGGTAAACACTCTCCACTGATAGACCGCCTTAGTTTTAGTGTCGAAAGTAATGACAAGATTTGCATTATAGGCAAGAATGGTAAGGGCAAGACAACCCTGTTGAAACTGTTAGCCGGAATATTATCTCCCATGGAAGGAAAGATTAGAAATCATCCACAGGCGAAGATCGGTTACTATGAGCAGGCAAACACTGCAAACCTTAACGATACTCTCTCGGTTGAAGAAGAGATATCATCCAGTATCTCAAATATTGACAGAAAAAGAGTCAGGGATATCTGCGGCGCCATGATGTTCTCCGGAGACAACGCTCTTAAGAAAATTGAAGTGTTATCCGGTGGCGAAAAATGCAGAACCTTGTTAGGAAAGTTGCTGGTAATGCCGACCAATCTCCTTCTGCTTGACGAACCTACTCACCATCTCGATATGCAGTCATGTGAAGCTATGATGGACGCTATTGACAACTTTGATGGCGCAGTGCTTATGGTTACACATAACGAACATATTCTCCACAGGGTTGCAAATAAGCTAATAGTGTTTCACCATGACAGAGTATTCCCTTTTTATGGAACTTACTCCCAATTCCTTGATCAGATTGGCTGGGACGATCAGGAAGGTGTTACAGTTAAGAAACCATCTTCAAAGCAACAGGAGAAACCAAAGAAAAGTCTTAGTATGAAAGATAAAAGAAAGGGACGTGCCGAGTTTATCGCCAGGCGTTCAAATACCTTAACCCCCTATAAACAGAAAATTAAGGAGATAGAAAAGACTATTGAAAAACTTGAACAGCAGCTTCATAGCGATACACAGGCATTGATTAAAGCATCCCATGAACAGGATGGTGTTGCTATTTCAAACCTGTCTAAATCACTTAAGCAAATACGCTCTCATATTGACACTCTTTACAAAGAGCTGGAAAACACAAGTGAAAAGTATGAACAGAATAAACTGGCATTTGAAGAAGAGGAACATTCACTAAAATAGCACGAACAATAGTTGAAGGTGGGTTTTGGTTGACAAATGTACATCTTCGTTTATTATATATGTAAGTATATTTCACTGATGAAACGATCGGGGACACGATTCGTTTAATTAATCACAATTTGTGATCCTTTAAAGTTTAAATCCATAAAAAACGTTAATTAGAAGGAGGAAAATAAGTTATGCCGCTATACGAATATAAATGTGGAAAATGTGAAAAAAGTTTTGAAATACTGCAAAGGAATAACGAAAAGGTGGTCTGTCCACATTGCGGCGGCAAATCATTAGAAAAACTCTTTTCAGTATTTGCAAGTAGTTCATCATCCGAATCAACTGCAGGTGGAGGCGGCATGCCCTCATCGATGCCTGGCTCTTGCGGCACAAGTTGTTGCGGAATGAAAGGCCACTGATTTAAATTTCAGCCCTGTATTAACCAGGGACAAAAGATTAAACGAAAGGAGAAAAATATGACTGCTGAGACAAAAAAGACCTCTACTACGAAAATATATACCTGTAAAACATGCGGAAGTGTTACTACACATAAAGGTCATTTGTGTGCTCCGGTTCCACATGAAAAGACTGTTTATTGCGATTACTGCGGAGCAGTAGAATCTGACACAAGACACGTATGTGCCCCTAAGGTTCTCAAGCTTAAATACTATTGTGGAAATTGCGGCAGGGTTGCAGTGAGCAAGAGTAATGTGTGTGTGCCAAGAGCAATACCACAGAAAAAGGCTAAAGCCAAACCAAAGCCGAAGCCGTAAACAAAAACTGCCAGCAAGAAAACTACAAAAAAGAAAAAAAAGTAATCAGTAACATTGCTTCCGGATATTTTGCTGTCAAATCAATAAAACAGCCTTTTCCCGTTATCAGAAAATAAGGTTAACTATATTCTCCAGAACGCTCTGTCATCAAATGACAAGAGATTGTTTTACCAGCAAGGTTAGTAATGAAATAATCCCTCTAATTATTTTCTCTTAATTGATGAAAATATTAGTCCCAACCTGTTTTAAGCATTTCGTTAAATTAATTGCGAAGTACATATTTAATACAATTCGATAAATTCTTATCGATAAGGAGGTATTAAATGCTGCAAAAATATATAAGATATTGCACTAAAAAGGTATTAGATGCAATAAACATTGGAACCATGGAACTGGTAAATATGAGGCAGAAAATATTTACAACGGAATTTGTACTTTTAGGATTATTGGTTCAGAACGATTCTTCTATTACAGAAATCATTGAACAACTTAAACTGGATACAGAAGGGATAAGGAAGCGCCTTATGGACGGGATTTTTGCATCTTTAGATAATCAAGCATCAAACATTCCATCGACAAGCAATATTCAATTAGTAATATCCAGTGAGGTTGAAAAAGTATTTGAGATTGCCTTGCAGGAATCAAAAAGGATGGAAGACAAATTCATCAGTACTGAAGCCCTTTTTATTGCGCTTTTTAATCCACAAGCAGGGAATACGGGCAAGATTATCAGGAAGGCAGGACTTGAATTAGAAAACGTTCGGACTGCCATTAAAGAAATTAGAGGTGGAAGGAAGGTTGCAAGTCAAGATGATGAAAGTAAACTGGATGTCTTAAAGGAATATACCGTCGATCTGTTAGAGCTTGCCAGGCAGGGAGAACTGGACCCTGTCATAGGCAGAGAAAAAGAGATAGAAAGGGTAATACAAATACTATCGCGACGCAAAAAGAACAATCCTGTTCTGATAGGCGAGGCAGGAGTAGGAAAGACCGTGATTGTGGAGGGCCTTGCACAACAAATAGTTGCGGCAGAGGTTCCTCAATCATTACTCCAAAAAAAGATACTTTCTCTTGATATGACCGCCCTTATCGCAGGGGCTGGTGTGAGAGGTGAATTTGAGGGCAGACTCAAATCCATAAGGGATTCGATAATTGATGCCGGCGGCCGTATCATACTATTTATAGACGAATTACATACTGTGGTTGGCGTAGGTGGCGGATCTGCCGCCGGTGGTATGGGAGCGCCTGATATCTTGAAACCGGCGCTGGCAAGAGGCCAGATGCAGTTGATTGGAGCGACCACTTATGACGACTATCGTAAATTCATAGAACCAGACAGGGCGCTTGCGCGGCGATTTCAAACTGTAATGATAAGTGAACCCGGAATCGAAGAAACCAAACAAATCCTTGAGGGTCTTAAACTCCGTTACGAAAAACATCACAATATTGATTACACAGCAGAATCTATAGACGCTGCCGCACGCCTTTCTGACCGTTACATCACAGACAGGGCGCAGCCTGATAAGGCAATAGACCTCATGGACGAAGCAGGTTCAAAAAAACATCTTGAACTGCACTACACACCCCCTGATATTAAAAGATTAGAAAACGAAAAGAGGGCTCATACCGCACTCAAGAAAGAGGCATTTGAAAGACAGGATTTTGAAGAGGCGACAAAACATCATGCAGAACTGCAGGTTATAGAAAAACGTCTTACCAGCGAAAAAGAGAAATGGCAGAAAGAATTAAAAGAAAAGGACAGCACGGTCACACCCGACGATATCGCTGCTATTGTTTCGAGCTGGACAGGTATACCGGCATCAAGGATGCTTGAAACTGAAGCGGAAAAACTGGCTTTAATGGAAGAAAAGATACATGAACGAATCGTATCACAGGAAGCTGCCGTAAAGGCAATTGCCGATGCGATCAGGAGAAACAGGGCTGGTCTGAGAGAAATTACCAGGCCAATAGGAGCCTTCCTCTTCCTCGGCCCTACAGGGGTCGGAAAAACAGAGCTGGCAAAAACCCTTGCGGAATTTCTGTTTGATGATGAAACCCGTATCGTCAGACTGGACATGTCAGAGTATATGGAACGTCATGAAGTGGCAAAGCTTATAGGGGCTCCCCCCGGTTACGTGGGTTATGGGGAAGGTGGACAGCTTACCGAAAAGATAAAACGGATGCCTTATTCCGTGGTACTGCTTGATGAGATAGAAAAGGCCCATCCCGATGTATTTAACATGCTTCTTCAGGTGCTTGATGAAGGAAGATTGACCGATGCACAGGGCCACGTCATAAGCTTCAGAAATTCCATTATAATAGGGACATCAAATATAGGAAGTGAGAAGCTTGCTGAACAACACGAGATAGGGTTCAAACCCGGCCCCGGCATAATCAGCCATGAAGAAGCAAAGGAAATGATTTTATCGGAGGTCAAGAAATATTTTAAGCCCGAATTCCTCAATCGTCTGGATGACATGATAGTCTTTCACTCTCTAACAAAAGAGCATATTTCACGGATATTGGAGATACTTTTAAAGAGACTTATAAAGAGATTGAAGGAAGAGGGGTTATCTCTTGAAATTGGCCCTGAAATAAAGGAAAAACTTGCAACTGAAGGGTATGATCCAAAGTATGGCGCCCGTCCGCTTAAAAGGGCCATTGAACGTGAAATAGAAAACAAATTATCTTTAAGTATAGTAAACAGACAATTCCGATCAGGCGACAAAATCAGGGCAATTCTTCAAGATAATGAAATAGCCTTTGAAAAAGTTCAGGCCTGATTATGACTCTAATAATTTCATTATCGGGTTTTTAACAAGATGACCGGAGAGAAGGATGGAACCTAAACGTATAGTCATAATTGGCGCTGTAGCGTCGGGAACAAAGACTGCCGCAAAGGCGAGGAGAGAAGACCCTTACACAAAGATAACACTTATCACGGAAGAGGCTGAAATCTCTTATGCATCTTGCGGGACGCCTTATTTCATTTCAAACATAATCAACGATAGCCGCTCTCTGATAGTAAGGGAACCTGATTATTTCAGGAAGATGCTGAATGTTGATGTTCTGACGGAACACCGCGCAGAATCAATTGATCCGAAAACAAAGACTGTTGAAATCCGGAATCTCAAGACAAATCAATCCCTTACCCTTACTTATGACCGGCTTGTTCTGGCTGTTGGAGCAAGTTCGAACATTCCGGAATTTAAAGGCGTACAATACGGACATATCTTTACGTTACACAATATCCCAAGCGCAATTCAAATCAAATCTCTAATCCGGCAAAAGAGGATTAAAAATGCCTTAATTGTCGGCGGTGGATTTATCGCCCTGGAAATGGCGGAAAGTCTGATTACTTACGGAATCAATACCAGCCTGCTTATACGCCGTGACCAGATACTTTCTGATTTTGACAAGGACATTGCACTTTTAGTGCAAAATTATATAAAGACAAAAGGTGTTCAGATTCTTGAAGAGGACGAGGTAAGAGAATTTAAGGCTGATGCGGACGGTAATGTAGTAACCGTGATAACAAAGAAACAGACCATACCTGCTGAATTTGTCTTGTTGGCAACGAGCATAAGACCTAACGTTCAACTGGCAAAGAAGGCTGGAATTGAGATTGGCCAAACGGGCGCCATTCACGTAAATGAAAAGTTGGAGACGAATATTTCTGACATCTATGCCGTTGGTGATTGTGTGGAAACGACACATCTCCTTACTGGAAAACCTGTCTGGATTCCACTGGCAACGACGTCCAATAAACATGGGCGGGTTGCCGGGATTAATATTACAGGCGGGAATGATACCTTCCCGGGAATCATGGGCACATTTGTTGTTAAGGTGTTTGATTGGACTGTTGCAAAAACCGGACTATCTGAGAAAGAGGCTATCAAAAACGGATTTGAGACAGAGACAATAATCGTTCCATCAAATGACAAGGCACACTATTATCCCGGATCAAAGAGGATCGTCATAATGTTGATAGCCGAAAAAAGAAGCGGCCTCTTACTTGGCGCTGAAATTATCGGAGATGGTGTGGTTGATAAAAGAATTGATGTTGTTGCTTCTGCCTTAGCAGGAAGAGCTACTGTTGAGCAACTATCAAAATATGATTTATCTTATGCCCCGCCATATTCGTCCCCGATGGATCCTGTTATTACGGCTGCAAACGTCCTGCGCAATAAACTGGATGGCAAAACATACAGTATATCTCCCATTGAGACTAAAGAAAAATTAGACAGGAAGGACGATTTCATCCTGCTGGACGTCCGTACGAAACCGGAACATGATAGAGGCCGTATAGAAGGCTGCCTTCACATACCCTTAAACGAGCTTCGGTCAAAAATGAATCAGTTAGACAAATCAAAGGAGATTGTCACATATTGCGGCGTAGGATTGAGAGCTTCTAATGCTCACCGTATCTTAAAAAATGCAGGGTTTGAATATACAAAATTTATGGAAGGAAGCATGGCCGCATGGCCTTATAAGATAGAAAGATAGAAAATCATAAATTATCATTTTCCAATTTCTTAATTTTTTCAATCCTTCTTTTATGTCTCTCTTCGTTACTGAAAGGCGTCTCCAGCCAGATCTTCACTAACGCTTTTGCCTTATCAATGTCTAATGTCCTGTTTCCTAACGATATTATGTTCGCATCGTTATGTTCTCTTGACATCCTGGCGCTGTATTCATCATAAACAACCGCAGCCCTGATACCCTTTACCTTATTAGCCGCTATCGCCTCACCCTGACCGGAACCCCCAATAACTATCCCTCTTGTATCCAGACCTTTGGCTATATCTTCAGCCACTGCCTTAACAACCGGCCAGATAAAATCAGGATAATCATCAGCCTCATTAAACTCATAAGCCCCCTTATCCTCTACTTTACAGCCCATGTTACTAATGAAGCCCTTAAGCTCCTCTTTCAGCTCAAAACCGGCATGATCTGTACCAATATAAATTTTCATAATGTATTCAAAAACCTTAACATTTCATAAAACTTACCATAATCACGCCGGTTAAAGTCCATTACCAGCCTCGGCAAATCTAAAAAC
>ERZ1292633.1572-Hain-H41-02um-R1-1572-length-24490-cov-9_pt1 | contig 24490 bp, 22 predicted proteins | sample MGYA00564406_ERZ1292633 | MGnify/ENA primary metagenome ERZ1292633 (study PRJEB36523, sample SAMEA6512639) | groundwater metagenome | collected 2019-01-08 | study: AquaDiva: Metagenomics assemblies of 32 groundwater samples | reverse complement strand
CGTTTTTTTCGGCCACGGAGAAACCGTATTTGTATTGGTCGAGGTCTTGGATGAGGGTTTTTTGTTGGAGGGTGGACATAGATGGGAAGTTATAAATGCTAATTTCTAATGTTCTAAACAAATTCTAATTTCTAATATTCGAGTTTGTTTAGGATATTAGGATTTTGGATTTTGTGCTTTTCTGAAATTGTTCGTAGCCTTTTTCTTCGAGTTTTTCTACTAGTTCGTGTCCTCCGCTTTTGACGATTTTTCCGTTGATCATGATGTGGATGAAGTCGGGTTTGATGTATTTCAGGATTCTTTGATAGTGGGTGATGAGGAGGATTCCCATGTTGTTTTCTTTCGCGATTTTTGCGGCGCCTCTTGCGACGGTCCGCAGTGCGTCGATGTCGAGGCCGGAATCGGTTTCATCCAGCATTCCAAAAAGTGGCTCCAGGATTGCCATTTGTAGGATTTCTGCGCGTTTTTTTTCTCCTCCGGAAAAACCTTCATTGACGGATCTTGTTCTGAAATCTTCCGGCGTGTCGAGCATTTTCATTTTTTCTTTCATGAATGTTGCGAATTCCATCACACTCATTGGTTTCTTTCCTTGTCCTATGAGGAGTGCATTTTTTGCTGTGCGGAGGAAGTTTGCGTACGAAATTCCTGGGATTTCCTGTGGATATTGGAAACTTAGGAAAAGACCTTTCTGTGCGCGTTTGTCGGCTTCGATGTCGAGAATATTTTCTTTGTCGAGGAGGACTTGTCCTTTTGTGACTTCATATTTTGGATGACCCATGAGAACGTTGCAGAGTGTGGACTTCCCTGATCCGTTCGGGCCCATGATCGCGTGGATTTCCCCGGATTTTATCGAGAGGGAGATGCCTTTCAGGATTTCTTTTTTCTCGACGGTGGCGTGGAGGTTTTTGATGATGAGATGGGAGGTGGACTTGTGACCTGTGACTTGTGACATGTGACGAGAGGCTAAGATGTAGGATTTAGGCTGGCGGTTTTGAAGAAGTTTTTTAATTTTGTGGCGGTTAGGAGTTTTTTGAGTTCTTCGTTGACGGTGGCCAGGCCTTTGTGGGCTGGGACTTCGCATTTTTTCTCGAGCATCGGCATGGGGGATTTGGAATTGAAGCAGGAGATGATGGAGACGGAGCCTTCTAGGGCCATGAAAAGTTCGTAAAGTGTGGTTTCCTGGGCTTCTTTGGCGATTCTGTAGCCGCCGATTTTCCCGCGCTCTGCTTCGATGAAGCCTTTTTCTCGAAGCTGTTTGGCGATTTTTTGGAGGAAAAAGAATGAAATGTAATATTTTTTGGCGATGTCGTTTAGGGACATTGGCACTTCATTTCCTTCTATTTTCTTCTGAAGAAGTTCCAAGATGAGGATGAGACCGTAGTCAGTTTTTCGGCTGAGGTGAAACATTTTTTAGCTTTAAATTTAATTCAGACTTGGTGGGTCTGGATTGGTGTCGCGATTATTCCCGAAATTGGAAAAAGAGTCAATTAGAACTTGTCTGCGGACAGATATCGAATTGCGTAATCAACGAGGTCTTTGTTTATATCGCCGTCTATTTCACCCTCGGCGTCAATTTTTGCAGATTTTCTTTCTTCTCCTTTTTCATATGAGAATTCTACTTCCGTTCCTTTCGTTTCCAAACTTATTTTTGCTCCATTTCCGAGTTTTCCGTTTAGGTTTCCTTTGTTCATTAGATGCCATTTGATGTGAATCAATCTTTCTTCATTGCTGAGACTTATTGGGAGGAAACTTTCTAAAACTTCTGATAGATTTGATCGTTTTTTGGTTGAGTCTTTTTCGGGAATTCCGTCTTCCAGAATTGTTTCTAAGCTCTCGTTTGGCACGGTGTTTTCGGTACCAGGGTAGTATTTTTGGGGTTTTCCATCCGTACCAATCATAAAATCGTGGCGATTTCCGTCCCTATCATAAATCCTTAAGAAATATACAGTTCTCTCATCTTCTCCTACTTTTTGAATTTCGACATTAAATCCCTGTTCCGTATTTCCGAATCTGTACTTCGTTCCATCGAGATGTGATTCGAGAAGTCCCCTCAGTCTTCTCTCTCCTTCATTTGGAAAACCGAGTCTTCCTTCCTTGTAGACTAGTTCTAATCCCTCCATGACTGATGCGCCGCCAGTTTTGAGTGCATGTTCTAGGGCTGTTTCTACGTTCGCCTGATAATCTTTCACTGTGCGGTAAAATTGTCCTTCTTGACCTTGAAACTTTACTTCGTGTTCGTCTCCTCCCGATAAAGCTCCACCGGCCAATTCGCGGTATCGGTCAATTTGATTTCTATTTTTTGAAAATGCTTGAAAGCACACTTCCTTAATTCCGTGTTTTTTTGCCATAGAGAGAGCGCCTGATGCGAGCGCTCGAACAGCTCTGCTTTTTTCTGGCACTTCTTCGCCTACGAAAAGTCCTGCCAAATGCATATCTCTACTGTTTGGGTGCACACTGAATCCTATTTCGCCAGCAAATTTCCCATCCTCTGTTTTGAGAAATAGCTTATCATTGTCTTCGAAATAGCTCTCACTTGGTCCTCCTGGTGGTCCAGGTTGTTCGAACATTGCTTCAAAACTTCTCTTTAGGACTTGACGTGCTTTTTCCCAATCGTTTTCTTTGTCGTATGGAGTTACTGGAACCGGCAGAACTTCTGAGCCAATGATTATTTTGTCCATTTTCGAAATGGTTGCGAATATGTTTGCAGGATAACATAAATCTTTATTTGCGCAAATTTGCTATACTTTCCTCAATGCCCGATAAATCCTTTTTCACATCCCGGACTTTGAGCTGGTTTTCTGAAGCCAAGCGGGATTTGCCGTGGCGCAAAACTCATGATCCATATGCCATTTGGATTTCTGAAATTATGCTCCAGCAGACGCAGGTGGATCGCGTGATTGGTTTCTATACGCGCTTCATGGAGCGATTTCCGACGGTTTTTGATCTGGCGAAAGTTTCTTGGGAGGATTTTTTGCCGTACTTTCGTGGGCTTGGATATTATCGTCGTGGGCAGAATATTTTGAAGGCAGCGAATGTACTGGTGCAGCAGTACGATGGAAAATTTCCATCTGATGTCGATGAACTTCAGAAACTTCCTGGCATTGGGAGGTACACTGCGAATGCTATCGCGAGTTTTGCTTTTGGGCTGGATGTGCCCGTGAAGGATACGAATGTTTCGCGCGTTGTGCAGAGGTTTTTTAATCTTACTGATGATGATGTTTGGAACAAAATGGCGGAGCTCGTGCCGCCAAAAAATTCTTCGAATTTCAATCAAGGTGTCATGGAACTTGGTGCTTTGATTTGTAGTGCGGCACTTCCAAAATGCAATTTCTGTCCACTTTCTGCACAATGTCATTTTGCTCAGACAGATTCTGTGCCGAAGTTCACTGTGCGCGAGCGGCCTGTTCTGCGTTTGCCTTCGAATGCACGACGCGTGTCGGTGGCGCTGATTTATCGTGATGGGAAGATTCTCATTGCGCGGCGCAAAAAAGGGACTCGTTTCGCGGGTTTCTATGAATTTCCTGGCGGAAAGCTAGAACCAAAAGAGAATGAGCGAAGTTCATTGAAGCGTGAAATTTTGGAAGAGCTCGGTGTGGAGATTTCTGTGCGCCCAGCTTTTTCACGAACGCGATTTGTATTTGAAGGGAGGCATTTTTATATCAGTTTTCATCGATGTCAGATTCTCCTCGGAGATCCAGAGCCTTTGGAGGGTCAGGAAATTTCTTGGATATACCCTCGTGATATTGGACAATATGAATTCCCGCCTGCCAACAAGGAGGTGATCGAGAAAATTCCGAAAATGCGATGGTAGAATTGAAAATTGGTAGCTCGTAGGGGAATTGAACCCCTGTTACCAGATTGAAAATCTGGTGTCCTAACCATTAGACGAACGAGCCGCGATATTTGTGCAGATTCTTTTTTGGATCGAGCCGTATTATAGCGATTTTTAGGTCAAAAGCAAACGCAGGCTTGGCTTTCTGGTCTGTGTCTTTACGGCTTTGTTTTGTCTTTCACATAGATTTTTTGGCCGGGTTTCTGCATTTCTTTGATTTTTGAACTTTCCTCGATTTTTTGGAATGAAACGGTTTTTGTGACGTCTTTCTTCAATTTTTCCATTGTGCTTTGGAGTTCTTTGTTTTGAATTTGCAGCTCCTTGAGTTCGTATCCTTTCTGTCCGCTGTCGCTGATCATCGACATAAAAAATGTTGCTAGAACCACGATCATGATGCTGAGCGTCACAATTAAAGATTTTATCGTTTTGTTGATTTGTGACGAAAAAGTTTCTCTTTGAAATCGAAAAGATTTTTTCATGGCTTAGGATTTTCTGAGATAATTTCGTATTGTACTGGCACAATGCCTTCCCTCGTCGATGCGATTTGACTGAAGGCGGTGCTGGTGAGGTCGAGGTCGAGAGAAACGTTAAATGGTCCACGATCGTTGATGCGAACATCCACATTCTGACCGTTTTTGAGATTCGTGATGCGGACTTTTGTCCCGAAAGGGAGATGTTTATTTGCTGCGGTGAAGCCTTTTTGTGTGAATTTTTCACCATTGCTCGTACCTCTTCCTTCGAAAAAATCGCTGTAGAATGTGGCTTTTCCAAACATGCGGTTTTTGTCTCGTGATTTAATGAGTCGGTAGGTGAGGTCCGCAAAATATTCTCTCGTGAGTAATTGTTCTGGATTGGCATTGTTTTTGAATCCGAATCTAATCATGTTTCGTTCTTTTGCTTTCTTTATATATTTCGCAAACCATGCTTTGGAATCGACGTCTGTGAAGATGACTTCCCGGTTTTTTGGTTCTTCGAAGGTTAGTGAAGGATTCCTCTCTTTTTCGAGCTCCAGGAGCATCTTTACGCCTTCCACCAGAGTGATTTTTTTCTCTGGCTTGGTTATTTCCCTTTTTTCATTGTCGGTCGTTTTTTCCTCTACGGGAGAGTTTATTTTGTATTCATCAAAATCTATAATGGCTTTTTCTGCAAAAGCGAGAGCTTCTGCGCGAATGATTTCTTTATCTGGTTGAAAAGTTCCGTCGCTATAGCCTTTGATAATTTCGTGTTCTGCGAAGTAGTTGATTGCTACGTATCCTCTTATCCCTATTTCAACATCTTTGAATTTACTTGCTTCTGCTTGGCTGATCGAGCTCCAAAAAAGCGTTCCGATGGTGATGAAGGCCGTTATGAATGTTTTGGTGCGATTCATGCTCCTTTGACTTTGATCGTGATTTGTCTGCGATCTCCCTCGCCGACACTGACGGTTTCGAGGTCTGAAAATTTTTCGTTGAGATGCATGTGAACGACTCTTCTGAAGTATGGGGACATTGGTGGAAGCGTCTGTGGTTTTCCCATTTTTTTGACGAATTCTGCTTTTCTGATAGCCATTTCTATCACACTTTCTTCCTGTCTTTTCCTATAATTTTGAATGTCGATAATCACATTTTTTTCAGGATTTTCTGCTTTTTTCCAGAAGATGAGGCGAATCGCGTGTTCCAGTGCTCGAATGGTTTCTCCATGAAATCCGATGAGAAGATTGGCTTCGTCGCTTTCTATGTTTACGCGATAATTTCCTTCTTCTTCCTGGAGCTCGATATTACTGGCCGGTGTTCCCATTTTCTTGAGAACTTCTTCGATGAGCTGGAGGAGAATGCGATCGTGTTCCATAGGAGGATTGAGGATTTAGGATGTAGGAAGTCACAGGTCACACGTCAATGGTCACAGGTTGTTTCGGTTTTACGCTTTTGTTGACGAAGTATTGTTGAACAATTCCGAATAGTGTTGATGTCAACCAGTAGAGTCCGACTCCTGATGGAACAGAGGCCGTGAATACCGCGATCATCACTGGCATCAAGTATAGCATAGTATTGCTGACCACTTCTGTTTCACTCTTCTTTTCGCCTGGTTTTTTCTTCACCATAGTCATTTTCATTTGGATGAACTGCAGGACTCCGACTACCAATGGAAGCCAGAAAATCTCACGTTGCGTGAGGTTCAGGAACGGCGTGAACATCGTGTCGATGTCTGAGAGTGAAACATCCACGAATCCTTTGTAGAGCAAGTGAGTATTGTCGGGATTGAGTCCACTCTGGACGACATAGAAGAGCGCAATGAGGATTGGAAATTGGATTAGGAGTGGTAAGCAGCTCCCAAAAGGATTTACTTTGTGTTCTTTCCAGAGCTTCATTGTTTCTTCTGAGACTTTTTGTTTATCGTCGCCGTGGCGATCTTTGATTTCGTTGAGTTTTGGCTGGAGTTCCTGCATGCGACGCTGTGATTTGAGCGCTTTTTGTGAAGGTGCAAGGAGGAGGATACGGATGAAGATAGTGAGGAGAATGATGGCAAAACCGAGATTGTGGCCTGGTATGACTCCGACGAAGAAGATCAGGACGTTATAAATTGGTTGATAAAAGCCTTTTTCCCAGATGAATCCCCAGAATCCTTGGGGTGTAATCTCGAATTCGCTCGATGTGATTGTTTTTTCTTCGGTGCCGATTTTGAATTTTCCTTCAATTTTATATCTTCCTTCCTCATTGAAGAGGGCATAGTTCCAGTTTTCGTATGTGACGGTCAGCGTTTCTCCGGCTTTTAGTATTGTCTCTTTGACATTGTCACATGTGAGTTTTGGGTTTGCAGTTTTCTGTATCCAATTTCCGTTGGTGTATTTGTAGATGTTGAGTGGTTCTCCTGGACATTCGTTTGCGATCGCGATGTCTTGAGTTGTTCTGTTGATGATGTCTGCTGCCATGACCGCTCCTCTGGAATATTCTTTGTCTCCAATGATGATTGCTAATTCACCGGTTTTGACTTCTGGATTCTCTTTTTCAATGAAGAAACTGAATACGAGATTCAAAACGAGGAAGATTACTATAAAGGTGAGTACATTTTGCAGAATTTTTTTACCCATAGAATTTTTGGAGAGTTATGAGGCCTTCTACGACACAGGATTCTATATTCTTTCTTTTTTCCTGGAGTAGTGAAGGTTTGATGATGTAAGCGACGTCGACAGAGACCGTGAGGAGTTCAATATTTTTTCGTATTGCTTCGTAGACTGCGCGACGGAAGAAATTCCGCTTGTTTGATTGTATCGAAATTCTTTTATCAAAAACAATAGCGAAATGGCTCTCTTTTTTTCTATTTTTTCTGCTTCGGATAAAAAAATGGCGGAGTGCAAGTGATGTTCCTTTTTTGAAAAGAAACTTTACCTCCTCCGTCGTAAGCCGATTTTTTTTCGGGAGCATAATAAATGACTATACAGTCAGTCTCTTTCGTCCCTTGTTTCGGCGACGAGCAAGTACTTTTCGTCCACCCTTTGTGCGCATTCTTTTCAGAAATCCGTGGTTTCGGTTGCGCTTTCGTTTTTTGAACTTTGCGAGCATTGTATGAAATTTGTTAAAAGCAGCCGGAAGACTACAGTTCCTGGCCTTTTGTGTCAAATTTTTGCTTTGAACCTTTTTCCTTGTATACTTTTCGCATGTCTCGTTTTTTTCGATTTTCACTCTTTCTCCTCCTCTTTGTTCCTTTTGTCGCTTCTGCTTCAACTGTTCGCGAAAAACTTCTTTTTTCTGTGGTTCAAATTGTGACGGTGGGTGAGTCTGGAGATGTTTTTCTTGGTTCGGGCTCTACAATTCGTAGTGATGGACTGATTCTTACCAATCGGCATGTCGTGATCGACAGTGAGACGGGGGATTTTTTCGACCGTATCACTTTGTGTTATAGCACTTCTCAACATTTACCTCCGCGATGTTCTGCGACGGGGAAAGTTTTGGCAGTGAATGAGGATCTTGATTTGGCTATTGTGATTCCTGATAAAAGAATTGCAAAAGATGGCTCAGTGACTGATATGTCTTTCCAAAAATATTGGAAAAAACTTGGCCAGAAATTTTATACAGTTCCTTTCAAAAATTCTCATCTTTTAGCTCTTCCGAATATTTTGGATCGTGTTACGGTTTGGGGTTATCCAGTTTTGGGCGGTTCGACCGTGACAGTGACTTCTGGATATGTGAGCGGTTTCTCCGTGTCTGATCTTCCAAATGAAGATTCTTTTGTGCAGTTTATCAAGACTGACACCGAGATCAGTGCGGGAAATTCTGGTGGTGCTGCGTTCAACGACTCTTTCTCTTTTATAGGGGTTCCGACTCGTGCACATCCTGGAGAGCTTGGTTTTATCGTTCCTACTCAATCTGTTGTTGAATGGCTCGGGAGTCTGGAGAAAGAAAAGATTCTAACCCTTGCTTCCCTCGAAAGTCTTCGGACGTATTTTTCTGGTTTTTCTGATATTGTTGAAGATACTTCACTTCACGATATGGCTCTTTTCCTACGCCATTTTTCTATTATGGGAGGTTTTGACGATTCAACTTTTCGATCTCAGAGTTTTTTGACTCGTGGCGAAGCATTCAAGATTATTTATGCGGTAGCCGGTTTCGGTCCTCCTGCTCAAGTTTCTCATGCACAGAAAAATATCACTCAAAAAGATTTTTTTGATCTTTTTCAAAAAGTTCTTCATGTCTGGAAAGATACTCCAAGCCCTTCGTCTTTTGTGACTAGGGGACAGGCGCTTTCTGCTGTTTTTGATTTTATTCGAGATTAAATTATCTCATTCTTTTTGTCAGATTTTCTGCAGCTTTTCTTGCGAAAGTATCCGTGGCGAGATTTTGTGGTTTGAAATCGCTGTCGATTCCTCCGTTGGATGTGAAGAGGTAGACGGCCTTTCCCCTCGCTTTGCTTCCGTCGACATCGTTCAGATCTGAACCATATCCGTATTCACGAATGTTGAAAATTTGCACTGCAAGGATTGCAAATTCTTCTCGGGTGATTTGATTGTCGGCAATTTTTTGAACTTCTTGTTCTACTTTTTTTATTTTCTCTTTGTCAGCCTTTCCTGTTTTTTCTGCAGCATTTTTGAGTAATTCAAATGCGTCTTTGTATGAGACGAAAGCTTTATCAATGACTTTTTCTTTTGTTGGAGAGTCTTTGAAGAAGACAAGTTTTCCAAAGAAATTTTCGGTGGTTCCGAGGAGTACACTGACTCCTACGACACCTATGATTCCTATGACGAGAAAGATCTTTTTTGTATTTGTTTCCATGGGGATATATTTTTAATTGATTCTTAATCATACCATTTTTCTAGCTTTGCGTCTATATCTTTTTGGCTGCTTTTCTGTCAAAGATTTTGGCTTCTGTTAATATTTTTTCCAAAGAACTCCTGTTTTTCTATGCAACTCAAAACTCAATACGAATTTCTGTTTGTTGGTCGAGATGAAGGAAGTTTTCTCGAAAATTATGCTTATAAGATTAGCGAAGGGGATAGTGGCAGCTCCCAGGTTTTTGTGTGTCTCGAAATTCAAAATAATCCTGCAGAGGCTGAGATGATTGGTGAGCGCATTTTTGAGACTTTCAAGAAAAGTTTTTTTGCTGATAAGACCGCAAAAGATCCTTATATACGGTTCGAAAATTCGTTGAAAGATATGAATCGTGTGATTGACGGTTTCCGTGAAGGAAAGAGCTCTGGGCATATCGGACGACTTCATATGATCGCGGCGGCTCTTTCTGGTGACAATATGTATTTGAGTCAAACGGGCGATAGCGAAGCATATTTGATTCGTAAACACTTTGTGAGTTCTGTGACGGAAGGTCTCTATGATCCCCAGTCGAAAGAGCTTTTTACCAGTATTGCGAACGGAAATCTCGAGCCAGGAGATTTTGTTCTTTTTTCTTCGACGAGACTCCTTCGATATATTTCGAAATCGAATTTGACACGACTTGTTCAGCCAGATGTGACGCGAACCCTTTCTGATCTGCGTGAAATTGTGTCTCCAGAAATATTGGGAAAGATAGGTTTTATCGGAATTTCTGTTGGGCTTCCTGTAGTGAAAGATGATGTTTTTGAAGAGCGTGAGCCAGTTTCTGTTGGTGTCTATTTTGAAAAAATTTCTTCTCTTTTTTCCAGAGCTTCTGTTGTTGTGAAGAAAATTCCTTTTTCTCGAATGATTAAAATGCCCAAGAGTGAGACGCTTCGTCATGTTTCGAATCGATTGAAAGAGAGTCTCAGTTTTGATGGAATTCAGTCTCTCGAGGCAAAGAAAAAGTTGGTGGGTGTTTTTGCTGGAGCTGTTTTGATTTTGATTCTGGGGACATGGTTTATGTCTTATCAATCCAGTCATAATGCTGAGATTCTTGCATTTGACGCCAAGTTGGCTGAGGCGCGACAGCAAGTGAGCGAGGCTGAAACAAAAGGTCAATATGACAAAGAGGCGGCTTCTGTGATTTTTGCTAATGCTGAAGCAAAAGCAAAAGAAGTTATTGGTTCTAGCTCTCATCGTGCAAAGGCTTCTGAAGTACTAGCTCTCATTGCGAAAACGCGTGATGTGCTCGACGATATTCGTCGTCTCAGTGAGGCTCGCATGCTTATTGATGTGAGTGCTTCTGATTCTTCTGCTGATCTTCGTGGTTTTGTATCTCTCAATAATCGTTTCTTTGCCTATAGCTCAAATCATGTTTATGAAATTTTGATCGATAAAATTCAGAATTCTTTCCCGATTGATGTGGGGAGCGATTCTATTATTTCCGCTACAGCATTTGAAGAAATGAGTAGCGTTCTTCTTTATACAAAATCTGGAAAAATTTTCGAGCTGAAAAATGGAAGTGTCCGACAGATGGCAACACTCGATGGGGCTTTCCGCAAAGGAGTTGCGATTCAGGATTGGGGCAGTCGTCTCTATGTTTTGGATCCTGATTCTGATCAAATCTGGCGTTATTCTTATATCAAGAGCCGTGATGTTTTTGGTACTGCAGAAGGTTACAAAGTCGATGGCTCTCTGAAAGATGCAGTCGATATTGCTATTGATGGAAGTGTCTATACTCTTGAGAAAAAAGATGGCAAATTGGTGCGTTATTATGGTGGAAGTCAGCAGAATTTCAAAGTTGCAAATGCGCCTTTTACCCCTCCAGAAAGCGCTTATCGGCTCTACACCGATGGTGATTTGAGTTTCATGTTTGTGCTCGATGTGGCGAGTAGCAAGATCTATGTGTATTCGAAAGATCCAACGAGTAGTGATTTTACCTATCGTTATCAACTCTTGTTTGATGGCTTAAAAGACCTCCGTGATATTTATTTCGCACAGACGACGAATCAGATCTATGTGATGGACTCCAAGAAAATCTACGAAGTGAGTTTATAAAATTTCTTCTGCTTTTTCTGCCATAGCGAGTTCTTCGTTTGTTTTGATGACGAATATTTTCTTTTTGAGATTGAGAAAAGCAAGGTATTTGCACACTTTTTCGCGCACGCGTGCTACATTTTCTCCGATGCCTGCGGTGAATACGAGGGCGTCCAGACCCCCGAGAACAGCCGTGTACGCTCCGATATATTTTGCGATGCGGTAACAGAACATTTCGAGTGCGAGAAGTGCTCGTGGATTTTTTCTTTGTGCTTTTGCCAAGATATTGCGCATATCGGTCTCTCCGCCGATTGCTTTGAGTCCAGATTCTTTATTGAGCATGTGTGTGATTTCTTCAATATTTTTTTTCAATTTTTTTGTGACGAACTCGGCTATTCCTGGGTCGATATCACCTGACCTTGTTCCCATAATGAGGCCTTCGAGTGGTGTGAAGCCCATGCTGGTGTCCACAGCTTTTCCGCTGATTGAAGCCGTAATGCTACATCCATTGCCGAGATGGCAGCTGATAATTTTTGCTCCATTTTTTTTCTTTAATAATTTCAGAGCTTCTTTTACGACATACTCGTGACTCGTGCCGTGAAATCCATATTTTCTGACAGCAAATTTCTGATACCAATCTTCTGGAACCGCATATCGAAAAGCTTTTTCTGGAATTGTTTTGTAGAATCCTGTGTCGAAGACGGCGATATGAGGGAATGCTTCGAGATGTTTCTGTGCTGCTCTGATTCCTGCAATGTTGTAAGGATTGTGGAGCGGAGCGAGCTCCTCGAGTTTTTCGAGTTCCTGGAGGTTTTTTTTGTTTATGATTATTGGGTCTGTGTACTTTTTCCCTCCGTGAACAACGCGGTGCACGATGCCCCGGAGCTTTTTTGATCCGAGCACTTTTTCGGCATTCATGATTTGCAAAATAAGTTCGACATCACGCTCGATCTGCTCCTGTGCATTTGATATTTTTTGTATTTTCAAATTGATTTTTTTAGTACTGGTTTCTGCATGAAAAGTTTTCTGGAAATGGTCGATGATCCCTCCATAAGGTTCTTTTTCCCTCCTCTGAGGACTTCGTGTTTTTGGATCGATGAGTTTGAATTTTACTGATGAAGATCCGACGTTGAGTACGAGGAACATGGTGAGGATTTAGGATGTAGGATTGAGGATTTAGGAAAGTGCAGAGTTGCTTTTTTTCTGTGCTTCGCAGACGGTGAAGGCTGTGGCGTTGATGATGTCTTCCGTATTGCATCCACGAGAGAGGTCGTTGACTGGCTTCTGCAAGCCCTGTATGAAAGGTCCGATGGCTTGGGCTTTTGCGAGTCTTTCGACGAGTTTGTAGGCGATGTTTGCGGATTCGAGACTTGGGAAAATGAGAATGTTTGCTGTTCCTTTCAGAATACTTTGAGGTGCTTTTTTGGCGGCCACCTCTGGGACGATTGCGGCGTCGACCTGGAGTTCTCCCTCGAAAAGTATTTCCGGACAGCGATTTTTGGCTATCGAGACGGCTTCTCGGATTTTTTCTGTGGCAGGATGTTTCGATGATCCGAGCGTGGAGAATGAGAGGAAAGCGACGCGTGGCTCGATGCCGAAGCGTTTTGCTGTCTCTGCGGTGTCGATGGCGATGTCGGCGAGATCATGACTGTTGGGTTCGACGTTGATGGCACAGTCCGCGAAAAATATGAGTTGATTTTCCAGCAGCATCAGGAAAACTCCGGAGACTTTGTGAAATTTTTCTTTCGTTTTGATGATCTGAAGTGTCGGTCGCATCGTTTCGGAGGTTGGCAATTGTGTTCCTCCGATCATTCCGTCGCATTCGCCTTTTTCGAGCATGATTAAGCCAAAATAGAGCTCATTCTCGATGAGCTTTTTGGATTCTTCTTCAGTCATTCCTTTCTCCTTTCGGAGTTTGTACAGATGTTTTTGATATTCTTCTTTTTTGGAATCGGTTTTTGGATTTCGAATCATGTCTTTTGTGATTTCAATCGAAAGTCCGAGTTCTTGTATTCGTGAAAGAATCTTTTTTTCTTCACCGAGAAGAATTGGTTGTGCAATTTTTTCGCGAAAAATGACATTGATAGCGCGCAGTGTTCTTTCCTCTGTTCCTTCAGGAAAAATGATCTTCTTTGGATTTGATTGTGCCTGTTTTTTGAGTTGAGCGAGGAAATTTTGCATGAGACTTTCTGTTTATTTTTTCCAGAATCTTCTCCATCGACATGGTATATTGAATTCCAGAATCATGCGAATAGTGAGGATGAGAAATTCGAAAAAGTCGAGTGGATTTTTGTTCATTACGATGCGGTTTTCTTTGATTCCTTTGCGGATTTCTGTCCAGTTTTTTTCTTCGACGTCGATGAGTGAATATTGTTGATCGAAATATTTGAGAATGTGATTGTCGGAAGTGGCGATCATTGGAATACCGTATTTTTTTTCTGTTCTATCGGACTTTTTATTAAACTTATTGATCCTTTTTGTGTGGTACCAAGAATATTCGATGGCATCGAAGAGTGCGTGGTGTTGATCGAGTTTTTCTTTGAGGCAGAAATCAGTGAAATAATATGGATGTGCTGCGATGATGATGCAGTCCGGATGTGATTTTTTGTATTCCTGAAGTTCGTGAAAATCGTTTACTTCTTCTGCTTTTTTAGTTGCGTTGATGATGAGTACGTGACAGCCTTCGATATCTTTTTCGATTCCGGGCACGAGAAGAATCTTTCTTTTTGCTGCGTAGGATTTCAGCTCTTCGTCGAAAATAAAACTGTTGTGTGCTGTGATGGCAACGACGTCATATTTTTCTTTGGCTGCGAAATCGAGCATCTCTTTTTCTGTGTGGCTTGGTCGATCGACTGGATCGCGTGCTGTGTGCACGTGAAATTGAACTTTAACGCTTTTCATTGAGAATTATTTTGTGTCAGGAGTTTTTGGAGGCGTGGTGGCTGCTGGTACTTCTGGCTTTTCGTCGCTTCCAAAAGCCTTTACTGCGTCGACGAGGTTTCCTACTTTTTCTACTGTTTTTTCGACATCTTCTTTTGCTTTTTCTATTTTTTCTTTTACTGCGGTGGCTTCTTTTTTGATGTTTTCTACACTTTGATTGAAATCGGCCTGAACTTTCTCTGCTTGTTCACAGCCAGTGAGTGTCAGTGACAAAAGGCAGAGGAATCCGATGAGTGAGATTTTCTTCATAAGAGTGAGGTTATGAATTTTTTAAATTTGTTCTAATTTTTTGAGTCGTTCGAGCGTTTTTTCTTTTCCTAGAGCCCAAATTACTTCGAAGACGCCCGGTGAAAATTGTTCGCCTGTGAGGCCTGCGCGCACTGGCCAGAAGATTTGGCCATTTTTCAGACCGAGTTCCGTGACGACTTCTATGAGTGATTTTTTTATTTCTTCTTCGGTGAAATTTTCTGGTGAAATTGTTTCGAGTTTTTTTCCCGCGGCTGCAGAAACTTTTTTCGCGATTTCTGTGTCGACCTTCATTTTTTCACTGCAGATGAGTTCTTTCTTTATTTCTGGCTCCTGGAAATAGAATTGGAGATAGACTCTGACTTCTTTTGGATTTTGTGTGATTTTTTCTTCGACAGTTTTGAGTGCGCGTGCGAGAAGGTTTTTGTCTTTCAACCAATCTTTTTCGAGGTATTCTTCGCACAATTCGAGCAAGAGCTTTGCGCGATTTTCGAGCGTGTTTCCTATTTTTTCTAATTTTTCTTCTATTTTTCTGCGTGTCCATTGCCAATTAAACCAGTCGAGTTTTTGAATGTCGAAAATGGCTCCGGCCTTGTGGACGCCTTCGAGCGAGAATGCTTCGACGAGTTCCGGGAGCGAGTAAATCTCTTTTTCGATGCCTTTCCCGGGATGCCAGCCGAGGAGAGCGATGAAATTGATGATTGCTTCTTTGCTGTAGCCTTTTTTGATGTAGTCTTCGACGGCGACGTCACCTTGTCTCTTGCTGAGTTTGCTGCGATCGGCGTTGAGGAGGAGGGGAATGTGCGCAAACTGCGGCGGTGTCCAGCCAAAAGCTTCATAGAGCCAAATGTGTTTTGGTGTGGATGAGAGCCATTCTTCGCCACGAATGACGTGTGTGATCTCCATGTCATGATCGTCGATGACGTTCGCGAGATGATAGGTTGGAAAACCGTCGGATTTCATGAGCACTTGATCGTCGATTACCCTCCCGTCGAAGCGAACTTTTCCGCGAATGAGATCGTTGAGGATGAGAATTTTTTCTTGTGGAATTTTTTGGCGGATGACGTATGGAACTTCTGATTTTATTTTTTCTTCAATCTCTTTTTCTGAAAATTTTGTGCAATGTCTGTCGTACATTGGCGCTTCTTTCCTTCGTTCTTGTCCTTGTCGCATTTCGTCGAGTCTTTCTGAAGTACAGAAACAATAGTAGGCTGTGCCGTTTTTCAAGAGATCCTGGACGTTTTTTTTGTAAAGTTCTGTGCGCTGAGATTGGTAGTAGGGTGCGTGTGGGCCGCCAACTTCTGGGCCTTCGTCATATTCGAGCCCTGCCCATTTGAGCGTACTCAGGAGATTTTCTACGGCACCTTCGACATATCTCTTCTGATCCGTGTCTTCTATGCGAATCAGGAATTTTCCTTTATTTTTTCGAGCAAATAAATAGCTGTACAATGCGGTTCGTAGGCTTCCCACATGTACAAAACCGGTAGGGGATGGTGGAAAACGGGTTACGATCATGCCGGCATTGTAGCATGAAACTTTAGGACATGTGACGTGTGACAATTGACATGTGACTCTAGACTTCTTGATTGATTAATTTTTTGAATTTTTCAAGTGAAACTTGTCCGGGGATTCGGACGCGAGTGATTGCGAACCGATCTTTTTCTGCGTGCTTGTAGCCTAGGTCTGTGAGCGTTGCATTGGCGTATCCTGCCCTTTCAACTTCTTCGCGAGTGACGGAGTTGTATCGATTCAGTGGATAGGAGAAAGACTTTACTTCGTGTCCTACCAAATCTTCCAAGGTTTTTTTACTTTGCCTCATTTCGTATTGGACCTCTGTTCGTTTTTTTCTCAGTAGATCTGCGTGATTTACTCCTTCGGAAGCAATGGTGACGAATCCAGATAAATCCATTTCTTTGATTTGTGCTCCTGTGATGTAGCTATCTTTTCCGATAAATTCAGTGGCGATGTATGTCGTTGCCTTTGCGTCATATTTTTTTAGGAGCGGAAATGCGTTTTCATAAAAATCACGGTATCCATCATTAAATGTGAGCATGATAGGTTTTTCGGGGAGTGTTTTTTCGTTTCTCCATGCAGATTCGAGATCGTCGAACGTGATTGTTTCGAACCCTTCTTTTTGAATTTCCTGGAGCTGTTCTTCAAATTTTTGTGGAGAGACCGAGAGTCTGATTCCTACAGGATCTTTTGTGTTCGTGTAATCGCGGATATAGTGGTACATCAAAATAGGGAATGGTTTTGGTGTTGCAAACCCTTGAGTATTTTTTTGGAGATTCTTATTTTGTATTTCGTTGTTTGCTTGTAATTTTTCGAGAGGCTCTTTTTCTTTATTCTCCATGCTGAAAGCCACTCCGGTAATGATGATAAGTCCTATGATTCCGAGGAAAATTGTTTTCCTGATTCTATTTCTTTTTTCAACCCTTGCTTTTTTTTGCGCAAGACTTTTTTCTATTGTGTGAAGTTTTTTCTGAATTTTTTTTGCAGCCTGTAGTATATCTTTTGGTGCGACTTTTTTTGTGCTTTTTTTCTTCATACTTCTATTATGCACCACTTTTTGAAATTTTCGAGCGATTCCTTCAGAGATTCTGTTTTTGTTTTGACAAGTTTACTGCCTATGATCATTTGTTGATGTACTGGTACATCAGTACACTCTTGTTACAAAAAAATTACTTTGTTATGAAATTCTTGAATCCTCCTCTGCTTTTCTGAACTGCACGCGAACCTCTGGTAATCTTCGATATGCTGACTTTGAGTGTTTTGCTGATTTTACGATGAGCAACTCCTTTCATAATCATTTTTACGATTTGCCAACGTTCTGCGAGTGAGTTGACTTCTTTTTCTGTCAAAAAATCACGCAAAAACTCCGCGGCTTGCTTTGGAGTTCGTATTTTGACAAGAATCTTACTGATTTCTGTTGCATTTTTCTTCTTCATATGTTGAACTGTACTGATAGACCGGTACGTTGTCAAATTTTCTTTTTCATGGACTGACAAAGGTAAATCCGGTATAATTGTGTACATGTTTGGTTCCCGCAAAAGACGTTCTTCCAAAAAAACTTCCTCTCCCCGCAAACGGAAATCGAGCTTTCGGCTTCAGCTCCATTCGCAAGTAGCTCGTGATATTTGGGCTCTTCTCTATGGTTCGTTCGCCGTGCTTTTGATTCTGAGCCTGAAAGGCGCCTTTGGTCTTGTTGGAGACCTTTTTATTGGTTTGTTGCAGCCAATTCTTGGATGGGGGATCTATGTGATTCCTGGCTTCTTTGGGCTTATCTCTCTCATGCTTTTCTTTTCGAAGACCGTTTCTTTTGGTTTTACTCGTGTGCTGGGTATTTTCATGCTTTTCCTCTCTGTTCTGAGTATTTTCCATCTTTCTGTTCCTATTTCAGACCTCTATGCTGTCGCAGATCAGGGTCAATATGGTGGATATACTGGATTTGTGACAAATTTTCTTTTCCGTCAGGTTCTCCACGTGGGACATGTAGGAGCTACTGTTGTTTTCCTTACTATTTTTTTCGTAGGCGTTTTACTGACATTCAATATTTCTCTTCGCCAACTCTTTGCTTTTTTGAGTGGAGGGGTTTCTCTGAAACGTGTCAAAGTTCGTTCTGGAAACGATGAAGAGGATGATGATTTGGAAGAAGAGCCTGCAATTTTGATCCGTCGTTCTACGATTTCTGAAGATGATATGAAAGATGTTCCCGTAGAAGATGAAGAAATCGAACATACTGAAGAAGAGCAGGAGCCGAGGGTTGTTTCTTTCCAACCTGCTGCGAAAACTACTTCTGGTCCGGTGAAATCTGGTACGGCGAAGAAAAAAGAAGATGAGGAGCCTTGGGAATTTCCTTCACTTGATCTTTTGAGTCCTCCTGCAAAAAGTGTTGCTATGGACGCCGATCTCCTCATGGAATATGCGGAAAAAATTAAAAATAAATTAAAACAATTTGGGATTCAGGTCGGAATGCATGAAGTGAATGTCGGTCCGACAGTTGTCCAATATACGCTGCGTCCAGATGAAGGTGTGAAACTCTCAAAAATTCTTTCATTGAAGAACGATATTGCTCTTGCTCTTGCGGCGAAATCAGTTCGTATTGAAGCGCCTATTCCTGGGAAATCTTTGGTCGGCATTGAAGTTCCAAATGAGAATCGTGTGAATGTTCATTTGCGCGAAATTCTTGATAGTAAAGAATTTTCTGGTGTTGATTCCAAACTTCGTTTGCCACTCGGGCGTGATGTTTCTGGAAAACCGGTGGTGGGGGATTTGTCTTCCATGCCGCATCTTTTGATAGCTGGTTCTACCGGTTCTGGAAAATCGGTGGGAATGAATGCATTTTTGATTTCACTTCTGTATCAAAATTCTCCGTCGGAATTGAAGATGATTATGATCGATCCGAAACGTGTTGAGTTGAATTTCTATAATGGCATTCCGCATTTGCTCACACCGGTTATCACAGAGCCTGAGAAGGCGGCGATTGCACTGCGTTGGGCGGTTTCGGAGATGACTCGTCGTTATCAGATGCTTTCAGAAAAGCATCATCGTAATTTGGCCGATTACAACAATGACGATGCAATTGAAGAAAAATTGCCACGCATCGTGATCGTGATTGATGAGCTTGCGGATCTCATGATGGTGGCGAAAAGTGAAGTGGAAGCGTCGGTCTGTCGTATCGCGCAGATGGCGCGTGCGGTCGGCATGCATTTGATTGTGGCGACACAGCGCCCGAGTGTAGACGTCATTACGGGCTTGATTAAGGCAAATATTCCTTCTCGTATTGCGTACGCGGTTTCGTCTTCGATTGATTCGCGAACGATTCTGGATGGCATCGGTGCGGAAGATCTGCTCGGGCGTGGTGACATGCTGTACATGCCGAGCGGCATGAATAAGCCACAGCGTATTCAGGGTGTGTATCTCTCGACGGCGGAACTGGAGCGCGTGACGAACAATGTGAAAATTATGTGTGAGCCGGATTATCTGGATGAAGTGACTTCGCGTAACACTGCGGCTGTGCGCGTTCAGGGAGTTCCTGAATCGGTGTTTTCGAATGGTGAAGAGACGGATGATGAAACTCTTCTGAAGAATGCTTTACAGCTCGTCGTTGAGAGTCGAAAAGCTTCGGCGTCGCTCTTGCAGCGTCGTTTGAAGGTGGGTTATGCGCGTGCGGCGCGACTTCTGGATCTCATGGAAGAGCGTGGCTGGATTGGACCTTCACAGGGTGCCAAGGCGCGCGAGATTTATTATCAAGGAGCTACGACCGTGGAGTCGGATGGGGAGATGTAGGGAGGGCAGGATTTAGGGTGTAGGATTTAGGAGTTAGGATTGGTATTGTCTCATGACATAGTTTTTTTGTTTTTCTACTTCAAAGGTTTGTAAAATTTTTTCTGGAGAATTATTCTGGTTTTCCAGTTTATGAATTTGTAATAAATAATTTAGATTTCGTTCAGAATTTTTTGATACTTTGAAGAAAATTTACTATTTTCTTTCTTATGGTTTCTGTCGATCATTCACCAGTCACGTTTGCACAGCTTTTGGAAGCCTTGCGTCCTATTCATGAGGAGCTTCGTGCTTTGCGGATAGATGTTGCTCAGCTCAAGGCTGATGTCTTGTATCTTAAGACTGAGGTGTCTGATCTTCGAACTGAGGTGTCTGATCTTCGAACTGAGGTGTCTGATCTCAAAACTGAGCTTCGCGATTTCAAAGATGAATTTTATGGCTTTAAGACTGATACGAATAGTCGTTTTGAGGCTCTTGAGAGAAAGATGGATGATGGTTTTGCTATTGTTGCGAATTACTTTTCTGAGATAGTAGCGAATATGGCTACTAAAGATGAATTAAGGGCTGTTGAAGCGCGACTCGATTCTCGAATTAATGTCATATTTGAAACAATGGCGACAAAGGAGGATATACGATTTGTTCGAATTCCTCTTTATGATCATGAAAAGAGAATTTCGATTCTTGAGAGAAATTGATTTATAGATTTTCTTGGGTTCAATTATTTCCCTGCTCCGTGGCATTTCTTGTACTTTTTCCCGCTGCCACAGGTGCATGGTTCATTTCGGTTTACTTCGGGTTTGCTGGAGGCTTGAGTCGTCTTCGTTTTTTCGTTGCCTGTGAGCACTGATTCTACTTCGGCTTCGTTGGTGATGATTTCTTGTTCTTCTTTTGCTGGCATTGGTGGTCTGACGTCTGGGCTGATTTGAATTTTGAAAATGGTATTCACGATGTTGCTCCTGATAGAACCGAGGAGAGTTTCGAAAAGATGGTAGCCACGTTGCTTGTATTCGACGAGTGGATCTCGCTGAGCGTAGCCTTGAAGACCTATGCCTTCGCGGACGCTTTTCATATTTTCGATGTGTTCCATCCAGAGACTGTCGGTGATGGAGAGCGTGAGTCCACGTTCGAATTCGTTGGCGATTTGTTCGTCCGGAAGGATCTCTCGACGTTTTGCGTATTCGCTGGTGAGGTATTTTTTCAGCATGTCTATCATCTCTTCGCGATCGGTAAATTCTGCGAGTGATGGCATTGGGTAATTCTCATTTTTGTGAATCGCAAAAATATCTTCGAGAATTTTTTCACGGTTCCAGGATTCGTGTCCTCTTTCTGCCGCTTGATTCATTACAATTCCTTCAACTTCTTCTTCGATCATGAGGATGATTTCATTTTTGGTACTTTCACTTTCGAGCATTTTTCGTCGTCGTGCGTAGATGATGTCGCGTTGGACATTCATGACGTCGTCGTATTGGACGAGATGTTTTCGGATGTCGAAGTGGTGACCTTCTACTTTCTTCTGGGCGCTTTCTATGGCGTTGCTGATGAATGAATTTTCGATCGGTTGATCGTCGGGAATTTTCAGAAAATCCATCATTTTTTGGACACGTTCTGCACCGAAGAGGCGCATCAAATCGTCTTCCATGGAGATGTAAAATTGGCTTCCACCGGCGTCTCCTTGACGTCCAGAACGACCACGAAGCTGGTTGTCGATGCGTCGACTTTCGTGGCGCTCGGTTCCTAGGACGTAGAGTCCACCTCTCTCTGCGACGGTTTCTCCGAGCTTGATGTCGGTTCCACGACCGGCCATGTTTGTGGCGATCGTGACGGCGCCTACTTGTCCCGCGTTTTTGATGATTTCGGCTTCTTTCTCGTGTTGTTTTGCGTTGAGAACGTTGTGTGGAATGCCGTCGCGTTTCAGGAGCGTACTGAGGAGTTCAGATTTTTCCACTGAAATTGTTCCCACGAGCACTGGCTGGCCTTTTGAGTGAAGTTCTTTGATTTTTTGGATGACGGCGAGATATTTGCCGCGTTGATTTTTGTAGATAGAGTCATTGAAATCGATGCGTGTCACTGGTCGATGTGTCGGAATGACGATCGTGTCGAGTTTGTAGATTTCTCCAAATTCTTCCGCTTCTGTGAGTGCGGTTCCGGTCATGCCTGCGAGTTTTTTGAAAATTCTGAAATAGTTTTGCAGCGTGATTGTTGCCAATGTTTTGCTTTCGCGGCGAACTTCGACGTTTTCTTTGGCTTCTATGGCTTGGTGAAGGCCTTCGCTATATCTGCGGCCTGACATCAGACGTCCTGTGAATTCATCCACGATGAGAATTTCACCTTCTTTTACGACGTAATCAACGTCTTTTTTGTAGCAAGCATGAGCTTTCAATGCTTGCTCGATGTGGTGCGCTTCGAGAAATCCTGCTTCGGTGTAAATATTATCGATGCCGAGAAGTTCTTCCATTTTTCTGACGCCGTCGTCGGTGAGGATCGCGGTTTTCATTTTTTCATCAATCGTGTAGTGATCTTTTTCGATGAGTTGCGTGACGAGTTGGGAATATCTGCCATATTTGTCTGTCGATTCTTCTGCCGCCGCCGAAATGATGAGTGGCGTGCGAGCTTCGTCAATGAGAATGGAATCTACTTCATCGACGATGGCGTAGTGTAGTTTTCGTTGCACGAGATGTTCTTTGGTTGTCACCATGTTGTCGCGAAGATAGTCGAAACCGAATTCGTTGTTGGTTCCGTAGGTGATGTCGCATGCGTACGCGGCTCTTTTTTCTTGGCGATTTTGGTCGTGCAAAATAACTCCCACAGAAAGTCCGAGGAATTTGTAGAGTCCGCCCATCCATTCGCTGTCACGTTGAGCGAGATAATCGTTCACGGTGACGAGAAAAACACCTTTTCCTTCGAGAGCGTTCAGGTAAATCGGCATTGTACAGACCAGTGTTTTTCCTTCACCCGTTTTCATTTCTGCGATTTTTCCCTGGTGGAGAATAATTCCGCCAATCATCTGAACATCGAACGGTACCATGTCCCATTCAACTTCACTGTCACGCACAAGCCATTTCTTGCCAACGAGTCTCTGACATGCGGTTTTGACGAGCGCGAATGCTTCTGGCAATAATTGATTCAGACTTTCGCCTTCGGCGATTCTTTTTTTAAATTCTTCTGTTTTTTTCGGAATCTCTTCATCGGTCAAAGTTTTTTCGTATTCGGCGGCGATGGCGTTGATTTTTCCGACGAGTGGTTGGATTTTCTTGATTTCCTTCTTGTTGGGATCTCCGAGTATTGCGGTGAGAATTTTTTGAAGCATTGTGCGTGGATTATAGCATATTCCGGAAACCTCTTTGAGAGGTTTCCTATTCTTGATAGCCTTTCACGATCACGCCGAGCGTTTTGATGATGATTTTGAGATCTAGAAGTGCTGTCCAGTTGCGGATGTAATAGGTGTCGTATTTGATCTCTTTTTCGAATTCCAGATTGCTGCGGCCATTAATTTGTGAGAGGCCGGTGATTCCTGGTTTTACTTCCAAGACGAAGTGCTGGCTTTTTTCGTACTTCTCAATTTCTTCTGGGAAATGTGGACGTGGACCGACGAGACTCATGTCGCCTTTCAGGACGTTCCAGAAATTCGGAATTTCGTCGATGCTGGAACGGCGTAGGAATTTTCCGACTTTTGTAATCCGCGGATCGTCTTTGATTTTCACCAACGGGGAGCCTTTTCGAATATTTTCTTCTTTCATTTCGTAGCGCTTCTGATGCGATTTGTCGACCATGGTACGGAGTTTGTAGAATTTGAAAAGTTTGCCGTGTTGACCGACTCTTTTCACATCGTCGCCGTTATCGAGTTTGGTGAAAAAAATAGGACCTTTGGAATCCAGTTTGATAGCAATTCCCGCAATGAGAATGATCGGTGCGCTGAGAATGAGACCGATGAGACTTCCGATGATGTCGATGCAGCGTTTCCAGATTTTCCCCCAGCCTTCAAGTGGAGTTGGTTTCAGGCTTATGAGAGGGATTTTCCCGATGGCGGTGACGTCGATATTGCTGCGTTCCATTTCCAGGAGATCGGGGACGAAACTGTATCCGACATGCAAACTTCGACAGAGATTTACGATCTGCGCGTCTTTCATTTTGTTCATGTTCGATTGTGCCTGGATTACTTCTTCGATGTGATTTTTCCGGATAATTGTTTCGAAGTTTTCGATCGTACCGAGGAAGAGTTCATTGTGTGAGGAGCCATTTTCGGTCATGAAGCCGACGATTTTGTAGTGCGGATTTTTTTCGAGTTCTTTGGTTATTTCTTTTGCGAATCTGGATTCACCGATGACGGCGATTTTTCTCTGACCTATGCCTTTTTTCAGGAGGATGTATTGAATAATGCGAATGACGGTGCGTCCGGTCATGCAGAAAATTATGGTGAGAATCCAGCTGTATCCCATGATGAGACGCGAGAAGGGGAGTGAGTGGATCGCGAAAAAATACGCGATGATGAGCATAAACCATGCCGATCCGAGCATGATAATTTTTTTCATTTCGCGACTGAGTGGGGATGTACTTCTGAGTGAGTACATTTCATTGATTCCGAAGATGATGATGAGTACGATTGCTGCTGTTGTGGCGAAGTGGAAATAGTCAGTGACATTTGGAAGAATCCCGCGTTCGAGCTCGATTCCTGGGATGAGTTTGGTGAAACTGCGGAGTCTGTACGCCACAAAAAACGCGAGGAGCGTCATGGCAATATCTACTGGTAAACGGAGAAGGCCGAAGAAGAGGTCGGATTTTTTCATTTCTTCGCGAATTATAGCAATTTTCTTCAGATGCAAAAAACATGTTCTTCATAAGCCGGGTTCTGTCGGCGGAGCCGGACGATCAT
>ERZ1292633.1570-Hain-H41-02um-R1-1570-length-24523-cov-6_pt1 | contig 24523 bp, 22 predicted proteins | sample MGYA00564406_ERZ1292633 | MGnify/ENA primary metagenome ERZ1292633 (study PRJEB36523, sample SAMEA6512639) | groundwater metagenome | collected 2019-01-08 | study: AquaDiva: Metagenomics assemblies of 32 groundwater samples | reverse complement strand
CTCGGCTCCGACTGGGACGGCGCCACCACGGTTTCGTTCGGCGCCGATCAGCTGAACCAACTCACCGCGGCGCTCCTGCAGGAAGGATTCTCGGAAGCCGAGATTCGCGCGGTGATGGGCGAGAACGCGATCCGGTTCCTGTTGGAGAACCTGCCGCCGGGGGCGTAGATTCTTCACACGGCGTGGGGCGTATGGCTTACAACGTAAGGCGTACAGCGTACAGCTGCTTTACCGCCACAAATTCCAGATCCCGGAGCTAGTGTACATGCCTGTCCGTCTTGGTGATGATGCCCCGAATTTCTCTGCCGACACCACACAGGGTCGCATCACCTTCTACGACTGGAAGGGAAGCAGCTGGGCGGTGCTCTTTTCGCACCCCAAGGACTTCACGCCGGTCTGCACGACGGAACTCGGCACGGTGGCGCGCCTGATGCCGGAGTTTGCCAGTCGCAACACGAAGGTCATCGGGCTTTCGGTCGACTCGGTGGCGTCGCACCACACGTGGGAGAAGGACATCGGCGAGGTGATGGGCACGACGATGAACTTCCCGATGATCGCCGACCCCGACCGCGCGGTGTCGATGCTCTACGACATGATCCACCCGAACGCCAGCGAAACCGCAACCGTGCGATCGGTCTTCGTGATCGGGCCCGACAACAAGGTCAAGCTCTCGTTGACGTACCCGGCGTCGACCGGGCGCAATTTCGAAGAGATCCTGCGGGTGCTCGACGCCCTGCAGCTCTCCGCCAGGTTCCCGGTGGCGACGCCAGCCAACTGGCAGGCCGGACAGGACGTGATCGTCGCGCTATCGCTGACCACCGAGGAGGCCAAGGCCAAGTTCCCCAAGGGCGTCACCGAAGTGAAGCCGTACCTGCGCACGACGCCGCAGCCGAACTGAGGCGGCTGGCAGTTGGAGGCTGGTAGTTGGAGGCTGGCAGTTGGCGGTTGGCCGCTGGCGGTTGGCAGGTGAGGGCTCTCCGGGAAGGGGAGCCCTTTTGCTGTGTGGCCGGAGCAGCCCCAAGGGCCGTCTGAGCCGCTTTTTGACCTCCCGCGCTCCCGGTCCTATATTTGCTGGCGTGGATTTTGCATCTCCGACCCCGCTTCCGAGGGGTGCTCCCTGAGCATCCTGGCCGTGATCCCCGCCCGCCTGGGTGCCACCAGGCTCCCGCGGAAGCCGCTCCGCCCCCTGGGCGGAGCGCCGCTGGTGGTCCGCGTCTGGGAGCGGGTGTCCAGTTTGGGACTGGCCGACCGGGTCGTCGTGGCCACCGAGTCGCCTGAAGTGCTGGACGTACTTTCCGTACACGGCGCCGAAGGCGTGATGACGTCCGAGTTGCATCCCTCCGGGACCGACCGCGTCGCCGAGGTCGCGGGACGTCCGGAGTTCGCCGACTTCGACGTCGTGGTGAACGTGCAGGGCGACGAGCCCTTCATGCGGGGCGACGCCATGGCCGGCGCCATCGCCATGGTGCGGGATCACGGGTTCGACCTCGGCACCGCCGCCGGTCGGCGCGGCCCCGAGATCCTTGGCGACCCGAACTGCGTGAAGGTGGTTCGCGCCGATGACGGGCGCGCACTCTACTTCTCGCGAGCCGCGATTCCGTTCCTGCGCGACGAAGCCGATCGTGCGGAGCGTGACGACCTCCTGTTGCAGCACATGGGCATCTACGCCGCGCGGCGCGAAGCGCTCTTCCGGTGGGTGCGCATTCCGCCCCACCCGCTCGAGCTCGTCGAGAAACTCGAACAGCTCCGCGCCCTCGCTGCCGGCCTGGCGATGGGCGTGGCGATCGTCGACGCCCCATCGTGGGGCGAGGTGAATACCGAGGAGGACCTGGTGCGCGCCAACGCACACTGGGAACAGATCACCGCCGAAACCGTCCGATGAATCCTCCGCATTCCCCCACCACGAAGTACATCTTCGTCACCGGCGGCGTCGTGTCGTCGCTCGGAAAGGGCATTGCTGCGGCCTCGCTGGGCCGGCTGCTCGTCGAGCGCGGCCTGCGCGTGACCATGATGAAGTTCGACCCGTACCTGAACGTCGACCCGGGCACCATGTCGCCGTTCCAGCACGGCGAGGTGTTCGTCACCGATGACGGCGCGGAGACCGACCTCGACCTTGGGCACTACGAGCGATTCATCGACCGGCCGTTGAACCAGGCGAACAACGTCACCACGGGGCGCATCTACCTGAACGTCATCACCAAGGAACGCCGGGGCGAGTACCTGGGCTCCACCGTGCAGGTGATCCCGCACATCACCGACGAGATCAAGGCGGCGATCCGGCGCATGGCGCCGGAGAACGACGTCGTGCTGCTGGAGATCGGCGGGACGGTCGGCGACATCGAGTCGCAGCCGTTTCTCGAGGCCATCCGACAGTTCCGTCACGACGTGGGGCGCGAAAACACGCTCTTCGTGCACCTCACGCTGGTGCCGTTCATCGCGGCGGCCGGCGAAGTGAAGACCAAGCCGACGCAACATTCGGTGCGCGAGCTGATGGAGCTGGGCATCCAGCCCGACATCCTGATCTGCCGCACCGAGCGGCCACTGAGCGACGAGACCAGGCGCAAGATCTCGCTGTTCTGCAACGTCGAGTTCGACGCCGTGATCGAGAGCCGCGACGTGCCGACGATCTACCAGATTCCGCTGACGTTCGCCGAGCAGAAGCTCGACCAGATCGTCTGTCGCAAGCTCGGGCTGGAGACGAAACCAGCCGACATGTCGGCGTGGCGCGCGATGGTGCAGAAGGTGGTGGAGCCGGCGTCGCGGGTGCGCATCGCCGTGGTGGGCAAGTACACCGACTATGCCGACAGCTACAAGAGCGTGCAGGAGGCGCTCATTCACGGCGGCATCGCCAATGATGTCGGCGTCGAGATCGCCTGGACGTCGTCCGACCTCTTCACCGACCCGGAGACGGCGCGGCGCATGCTGGCCGGATACGACGGGCTGCTCGTGCCCGGTGGGTTCGGGGTGCGTGGGGTCGAGGGTATGGTCGACGCGATCCGCGGCGCGCGAGAGACCGGCACGCCCTTCTTCGGCATCTGCCTCGGCATGCAGGTGGCGATCATCGAGTACGCGCGCAACGTCTGCGGCCTGGACGACTCCAATTCGAACGAGTTCGCGCCCGATTGCGCACACCCGGTCATCGCGCTGATGGAAAGCCAGCATACGGTCAAGGACATGGGCGGCACCATGCGACTGGGCGCGTACGCCTGCCGCCTGACGCGCGGATCACGCGCCGCCGAGATCTACGGCGTTCCCGAGATCAGCGAACGCCATCGGCACCGCTACGAGGTGAGCAACCAGTTCCGCGACCTGTTCGTGGAGAAGGGCATGCGCCTGTCCGGATTGTCACCCGACGGATCGCTGGTGGAAATGGTGGAGCTGCCCGAGCATCCGCACTTCATCGCCTGCCAGTTCCATCCGGAACTGAAGTCGCGTCCGACCCGTCCGCACCCGCTCTTCGCCAGCTTCGTGGCGGCGGCGGTGAAGCACCGCAACCAGCGTTCGGCGGCGCCGGAACGCACCGGCGCGCCGGCGCTCGCCAAGGCCAACTAAGCAATGCCCGCGTCCTTCCCGCGTGACCAGCTGTTCCTGATTGCCGGCCCGTGCGTCATCGAGTCGGACGGCGTGATGCTCCGGGTGGGCGAGCACCTCGCCCGCCTCGCCGAACGCGTGCCCGGCGGCATCATCTACAAGGCCAGCTTCGACAAGGCCAACCGCTCGAATGCCGGAGCCTATCGCGGCCCAGGCATGGATGAAGGCCTGGCGGCACTCGACCGCATTCGCGCGGCCACGGGCCTCCCGGTGATCACCGACGTGCACCTCCCGGAGCACTGTGCCACGGCGGCGCTGGTCGTCGACGCGCTGCAGATTCCGGCGTTCCTGTGCCGCCAGACCGATCTCCTCGAGGCCGCGGGCGCCACTGGAAAGCCCGTGAACATCAAGAAGGGCCAGTTCCTGCATCCCGAGGGAATGCAGGGTGCGGTCGCCAAGGTCCGCGCAGTCGACCCGGTGGGTGCCAGCGGCCCGGGCAAGGCGCACGTGGCGGTGACGGAGCGCGGGTCGTTCTTCGGCTATGGCGACCTCGTCGTCGACATGCGGGCAATTCCCCGCATGAAGGCCGCCTGCGGCTGCCCGGTGATCTTCGACGGCACGCACTCGGTGCAGCAGCCGGGGCGAGGGGAGGGTGGCGCGTCGGGCGGCGTTCGGTCGATGATCCCGCACCTCACGCTGGCCGCCTGCGCCGCCGGCGCCGACGGGTTGTTCCTGGAGACGCATCCCGATCCGGACCATGCCCCAAGCGACGGGCCGAACATGATCCCGCTGGGACAGCTCGACGACCTGGTGCTGCGCGCCATCGACGTCTGGGCGGCGGCGCGGGGCGGCCGATGACCGTTGCCCCGTCCACCAACGGCGCTCCCGGACGCACGCTCGACGCGGAGACGGCGAAGCGCGTCAAGTTCGTCGCGATCGACGTCGACGGCGTGCTCACCGATGGCGGCATCTTCCTGGGCGACGTCGACGGTCGCCGCATGGAGTTCAAGAAGTACGACATCCAGGACGGCCTCGGTATCCTGATGCTCCGCTGGTCGGGCATCAAGGTGGGGATCATCACCGGGCGGGTGTCCGAGAGCGTCACGCTGCGCGCCGCCGAGCTGAAGGTGGATGAGCTCGTGCAGGACGAACATGCCCGCAAGCTTCCGGCGCTCCGCAAGATCTGCAAACGACTGGCTATCGGGCTCGACGAAGTGGCCTTCATTGGTGACGACCTCCCCGACGTCGGGGTGCTGCGGGCGGTGGGACTTCCGGTGGTCGTGGGCAATGCCACGGAGACCGCGGTCAACGCCGCCGCGCTCCAGCTGACGCGCGCCGGCGGTGCCGGGGCCGTGCGTGAGTTCTGCGAACTGCTGCTGCGCGCGCGCGGTGAATGGGACGCGCTGGTGGAGCGCTACGTGACGAGCCGGTCGGAGGCAGGCGCGTGATGACGCCCGCCGACATCATCGCGCGTGGGCGCCGCGTGATCGCCATGGAGCAGTCGGCGCTTGGCAAGGCCGCGGCCCGGGTGGGGCCAGAATTTTCCAGGGCCGTGGAGCTCATCGCCACAGCCAAGGGCCGCACGATCGTCGCCGGCATCGGCAAGTCCGGCTTGATCGGCCGCAAGATCGCCGCCACGCTCACGTCGACGGGGACCCCGGCGAGCTTCCTGCATCCGACCGAAAGCGTGCACGGCGACCTCGGCATCGTCGGCGCCAGCGATGTGGCCATCCTGATCTCCAAGAGCGGTGAAACGGAGGAACTGCTGCCGCTGCTGGAACAGCTCAAGCGCCTGGGGGTACGCGTCATCGCCATCTCGGGTGACACCGACTCGACGCTCGCGCGCTCGGCCGATGTCACACTCGACGCATCGGTGGACGAGGAAGCCTGCCCGCACGACCTCGCGCCCACGACGAGCACCGCCGTGCAACTGGCGTTCGGAGACGCACTGGCAGTGGTGCTGCTCGAAGTGAAGGGCTTCCGTCGCGAGGACTTCGCGCGACTGCATCCGGGAGGCTCGCTGGGTCGCAAGCTGCTGACGAAGGTGCGGGACGTGATGCTCACAACCCAATTGCCGATCATGCCGATTTCGGCGACAATGCGCGAAGCGGTGGTCCTGCTCGCGGAACGCCGCGGCATCGTGCTGGTGGCGGGTCCTGACGGAACGCTGGCCGGGCTGCTCACGACCGGTGACCTCACGCGGCTGATGGAGCACGAACCGGACGTCTTTCCGGTGCCGGTGGAGAAGGTGATGGTGCGCAAGCCGAAGACGGCGCACCCCGACGAACTGGGCAGCGCCGTTGTCTTCCGGATGGAGCAGCACGGCATCATGGCGATGCCCGTACTCGACGACGCCGGCGCGATCGTGGGGGTGGTGCACCTCCACGACCTGATGCGGGCGGGGGCTGCGTGATGCAACCGGCGGTTGGGGGTAGGTGGTTGGTGGTTGGTGGTTGGCAGTTGGCGGTGAGCCGACGGCGTACGGCGTACGGCGTACGGCGTACGGCTTCTCTTCTTCTCGGGACCCTGCTGTTCGCCACTGCAGCGTGCCAGAAGCCGCAATCCCCCCGGACCGGCGCCGCCGCCAAGGGCATCGATCCCGCGGCGGACCAGGTGGCCTTCGGGTCGCGGACGCTGGTGACCGACGGCGGGCTGCGGCGCGCCGAGGTGCTCAGCGACACCGCGCTGTTCTACGACGACAACACTCGCATGGAGATGCGGATCGTCAACGCGGTCTTCTACAACTCGGCCGGGGCGAAAGAGGCGGTGTTGACGTCGCGCACCGGACGCTACCTCACGCGCGATGGCTTGCTGGAGGCGCGCGGACACGTCGTCATCACGACGGTGGACGGCCGCAAGCTCACCACCGAGCAGGTCAGGTTTGACCAGCGAGTCAACCAGATCTCGTCGGACAGCGCGTTCGTGCTCACCGAAGACGGCCGCGAGGCCAGCGGCGTCGGTTTCGTCTCGGATCCGGACATGAACAACATCCGAATCCTCCACGCCTCGCGGGCCAAGGCCGGTCAGCTCAAGGTTCCGGCGAACTGATGCGATGCCTGTTCCTTTTCGCCGGGATTGGTGTCCCGTGGTTGCTGGCCGCGCAGCGGCCGGCGCCGGCGAAGTCGTGCAACCTCGAGCTGTACAACTACGACTCCACCACGACGCTCGCCATCAAGATGCCCAGCGGCGAGTACAACAGCTTCTACGGACGCGGCGTGCGCGGCCGCTGCACCAACACCGACCAGCGACTGGCCGGCGACTCGCTCGAGGCCATCGGCGACACCAAGTCCTACACGATCATCGGCAACGCGCACTACACCGAGAAGCGCGTGAAGCTCGACGCCGACCGCATCTACTACTTCCAGGCCGAGGAACGGGTCGTCGCCGAAGGCAACGTGGTGGCCGTCACCGACAAGGGAACCAGGCTCCGCGGACCGCGCGCCGAGTACTTCCGCGCCATCCCGGCGGAGCGCCCGCTGTCGCGGCTGGTCGCCACGGGACGCCCCGTGACGCGCCTCAGTCCCGACGACGCGGGGGGCGGCACCAAGGACACCGTGGAACTCGTGGCCGATCAGATGGTGAGCGTGGGTGATTCGCTGGTGTACGCCGGCGGCAGCGTCGTGATCACGCGCCCCGACCTCAAGGCGGTGTCCGACAGCGCCACGATGGACGCGGGCACCGAGTGGTCACGCCTCACCGGGCGACCGCGTGTTGACGGCCTCGGGGAGTCGAAGTTCTCGCTCGTCGGCCGGCAGATCGACATGTGGTCGAAGCAGCGGAAGCTCGAGCGGGTGCTATCAGCCGATTCCGCGCGCGCCGTGAGCGCTGAAGTCACGCTCGTGTCCGACACCATTGACCTGCGACTCGCAGACCAGCAACTCTCGCGGGCCTTTGCGTGGGGCACGTCGAGGGCACGCGCTCACGCCACCGACCGGGACATCGTCGCCGACTCCATCGACGTCCTGATGCCCGGGCAGATCCTGCAGGAGCTGCGCGCCCTGCGCCGCGCAGAAGCCAGCAGCCGCACGGACAGCACGAAGTTCGTGTCGACGGAGAACGACTGGCTGAAGGGCGACACCATCGTCGCCACGTTCGAGAGCGTGCGCGACGATGGTGATACAACCAGCAAGGCCGTCATCAAGACCATCCTGGCCGTCGGCTCCGCGTCATCGTTCTATCAGGTTCCGTCATCGCAGGGTGCCGCGTCGGCCCCGAACCTGAACTACGTCAAGGGCAAGGCCATCACGGTTGCCTTCGGCGCCGACCGCGCCGTCGGTACGGTCACGGTGCGCGAGAAGGCTTCGGGCGTGTACCTCGAACTTGCGCCTCCCGACTCGCTGAAGGCCGACACGAGCGCGGCGGCCGGGAAGGGCGCCAAGGCTGGCGCCGCCAAGCCTGGCGCGGCCAAGCTGCCCGTGCCGGCGCCCGGCAGGCCCCCGACGACCGCTCGCCCCGCAGTGCCAGCCCCCACCCCTGACAGGAAGCCGTGACGACGCCAACCAGCGACCAGGCCCGCCAGATCGCCGAGCGCATCGCCGCCGGCGACCGCTCGGCGGCGCTCGCCCTGATCGCCATCGTCGGCGCCGCCGACGACGCGGGCGGCACGGCATTCAACAATCTGGCGGTGCACTATCGCGACGACTACCTGCGGTCGCTGCGCGACGAGGGGCGCGATGCCGAGCGCGAGTCGGGGCGACTGAGCCTGGATGAAGTGCGCGCGCACCTGGCCAACGTGGCGCTGCCGCGCCTCGTCAGCTCCGGGTCGGTGACGGTGGTCGACCTCGATGATCCGGACAGCCGCGTGGCGCTCGCGCCGGCGTTGTGGGAAGCCGTCAGCGGTGGCCGCGAGACGTTCGTTGCGGCCCTGCGCGAGACGGGCGAGCACGCGGCGCCGCGGGTGTCGGCGGTAACGCTTCCCCGGATCGAGGGACAGAGCGTCCTCCGCGCCGAAGGACTGGTGAAGACCTATCGGCGGCGCAATGTCGTGAACGACGTTGCGCTCGAATTGCGCCAGGGTGAGATCGTCGGCTTGCTCGGGCCCAACGGGGCGGGGAAGACCACGAGCTTCTACATGATCACCGGCCTCATCCCGCCGACCGCCGGCCGCATCCTGCTCGACGGCATGGACATCACCCAGATGCCGATGTATCAGCGCGCCCGGCGCGGCATCGGTTACCTGTCGCAGGAACCGTCGATCTTTCGCAAGCTGACGGTCGAGGAGAACATCCTCGCCATCCTGGAAGAGCTCACGCTCAGCAAGACCGATCGCGGACAGCGCCTCGAAGCGCTGCTCGACGAACTGGGGCTCAAGCACCTGCGGTTCAGCAAGGCGTACCAGCTGTCCGGCGGCGAGCGACGGCGCCTCGAGATCACGCGGGCGCTGGTGACGCAACCCAAGTTCATGATGCTCGATGAGCCGTTCGCCGGCGTCGACCCCATTGCCGTGCACGACATCCAGAGCATCGTGGCGAGCCTGCGCCACCGCGGCATCGGCGTGCTGATCTCGGACCACAACGTGGAGCAGACGCTCGACATCGTCGACCGCGCGTACATCATGTTCGACGGCCAGGTGAAGGTGTCCGGCACGGTGCGCGACCTGGTGTTCGACGACACCGTCGCCGACATCTACCTCGGGCCGACACTGACGGCGCGACTGCGCGATCGATTTCACCGCGAGCATCGCGCCTACGAGACGCCGTCGGCGCAGCCGGAGGGCGTGCCCGGTCCCGAGGAAGCGGGTCCATGAAGACCGGGATGAGCCAGTCCGTCCGGATGGGGCAGGAGATGAAGATCAATCCTCGCCTGTACCAGGCGATGGACATGCTCACCATGCCCCTGCTGGACCTTCAGCAGCACCTGAAGCAGGAGTTGGAAGTCAACCCGTTCCTCGACCTCGTCGAAGAGGACGACGAGGAGCCCGACGACGCCGAGAGCGAGGAGGAGGCGCCTTCGAACAACGACGCCTTCGACGTCCCGCTCGATACGGTGGCCTCGAGCCCCGACAGCGACCCGCGCCAGCAGGAAACCGAGTGGGAGGAGATCCTCCAGGACGGCTTCGACGTATCGGCTCCCCGGGAGGACCGCGACGAACGCGAATGGGTCGAACCCGTCACCGTCACGCGCGGCGGACTCGAGGACGACCTGCGAGCGCAGGTCGCGCTCCTCGGCCTGAGTCCGAGGCAGACCGTCCTGGCCGATGAATTCATCGGCGACATCAACGACGATGGATATCTCGCCTGCGGCCTCGACGAAATCCTGCGCGGGATCAACGAGGAGATCCGCCACAGTGCGGACGCCACGGGGCGCGACGAGGAGGTGGTACCGTACTTCACGATGGCGGAAGCCGAGGAGATGCTGGCCATCATCCAGGGTCTCGAGCCTCCCGGCGTCGGCGCGCGCGACCTGCGCGACTGCCTGCTGCTGCAGCTGCGCGAGGTCGGCGACGAAGCGGCGCTGCCCCGGCTCATCCTCACCGAGTTTTTCGACGAGCTCATCGCCCACCGATGGGCGGAGATCGCCAAGCGCACGAGCACCACGGCGCTCGAGGTGCAGGAGGCCGCCGACCGGATCGCCAAGCTCAATCCCAAGCCCGGGTTCGCCAAGTCGGCCAGCCTCGACAGCTACGTCATGCCCGATCTCGTGGTGGAGAAGGTGGACGGGCAGTACCTCGTCTCCCTGAACGACACCAACGTGCCGCGCCTGCGCCTGAGCCGCTCGTACCAGGACATCGCGCGAGACCGCAAGAAGTTCACGCCCGAGAACCGGGAGTTCATCGTCAGCAAGCTCAACGCGGCGCAGTGGCTCATCCAGGCCATCGAGCAGCGGCGCCACACGATGCTCAAGGTGATGCACTTCATCGTCGACCGGCAGCGCGAGTTCTTCGAGAAGGGCGTGCAGTACCTCAAGCCCCTGACGCTGCGCGAGGTGGCCGACGTCATCGGCATGCACGAGTCCACCGTCAGCCGCGTCACCAGCGACAAGTACGTCCAGACGCCGCGCGGCGTGCTCCCGCTGAAGTTCTTCTTCTCGTCGGGCCTGGCGACCACGGGTGGCGAAGACGTCTCGGCCCGTGGCATCAAGGACAAGATCGGGAAGCTGGTGCAGGACGAAACGCCGAAGGATCCGCTCACCGACCAGGCCATCGTGGAGATACTGGAACGGGAGGGGATACAGATCGCGCGCCGGACCGTCGCCAAGTATCGAGATCAGCTGGGGGTGCTCTCGGCGCGCATGAGGAAGAGGGTCTGACGACAAGAGAAGCTGTAAGCTTTACGCTGTACGCTTTACGCCGTCCGCTACCTGCCCCTGCACGCCGCCGTCCGTTGCCCGCACGGAATTCACGTCCCTCGCCCTCTGCACTCCACTCGTCCTCCTCACCTAAACCCGCACCCCGCACCCGTGCCCCAGATCGACGTATCAGTACTCGTGCCAGCGAAGGACGAGGCCGAGAACCTCCCGCTCTTTCTCGACCTCTGCGCGCAGGCGTTCGCCGGGCGGCCCGAGCGGTACGAGGTCATCGTCATCGACGACGGTTCGCTCGACGCCACCTGGCCGCTGTTGCAGGAGCTGATGGAGCGCCATCCCTTCCTGCGGGCCGCGCGGCATCGTGCCCGTCGGGGCATCGCCGAGGCCCTGCGCACCGGCTACCTGCAGGCGCGCGGCAACATCCTGGTGTTCTATCCGGCGGACCTGCAGTTCAAGCCGGAGGACATTCCGCGCCTCGTCGCCCCCATCATTGCCGGCGAAAGCGACATGGTGACCGGTTACAAGCAGGGCAGGTACGAGAAGGCCTTCGTGTCGGGCATCTACAACTGGCTCAGTCGCACCCTGTTCGACGTGCGCGTGAAGGACCTCAACAACGTCAAGGCGTACCGCCGCGAGATCATGGAGGCGCAGCCGTCGCGCCCCGATTGGCATCGCTACATGATCGTGCTGGCCACGCAACAGGGCTATACAGTCAGCGAAATCCCGGTGCCACTCTATCCGCGGCATGCCGGCAAGTCGAAGTTCGGCATCGGCCGGATTCCGGTGGGTGTGCTCGACATGCTCGCCGTCTGGTTCGAGCTGCGCTTCGGGCAGAAGCCGCTGCTGCTGTTCGGCATGCTTGGCGCCGTGCTGTTCTCGGCGGGTTTCGTCGCCGGGCTCGTGGCGCTCTACCTGCTGTTCACCGAGAACGTCGGCGTTCGCGCCGTCTGGACGATCATTCAGACCTGCCTGGTGCTCGGCAGCATCTTCTTCGCCACCGGACTGCTCGGCGAACAGATCGCCGGACAGCGCGCCGAACTCCGCGAACTGCGCCGGCGTCTCGACGAAGACACTCAGCGTCCGCCGGAGTGAACGAGCGGCCGCTGAAGGCCCTGTTCGTCACGCACGCATTCCCGCGGCACGCGGGCGATGCGGCCGGGGCCTTCGTGCTCGCGCTGGCGCAGGCCGTCTCGGCACGTGGCGTCGACGTGACCGTGCTCGCGCCCGCAGCGCCCGGCCTTGCGGCGGAAGAAGTCATTGGTGGCATCCGTGTACGCCGGTTCCGCTACGCGCCGTCCGCGTGGGAGACGCTCGCCTACACCGGCACCATGGCGGAGCAGGTCGCTGCATCGTGGCGGGGAAAGCTGGCGCTGCTGCTCATGCTTCGAGCCGGGCGGCAGGCCGTACGGGGTGCGCTGCGCGAAGGACACCACGACCTCGTGCACTGTCACTGGTGGTTCCCGGGCGGGCTGATGGCCGGCGGACATGGAACGCCGATGGTGGTGACGATGCACGGGTCGGACGTCCGGCTGGCACGGGGCCGCGTGGCACGCCGTCTCTTCGCGAGCGTCGGCGCCCGGGCCGCATCCATGGTCGCGGTGTCGAGCTGGCTCTCGCGCCGCGCCTCCGAGGCGCTCGGCGGCCGCCCAGTGGGAACGGTGCCGATGCCGGCCGCGACACGGCTGTTTTCGCCCGATGCCGCAACCGCGCGCTCCACCGACCGCATGCTCTTCGTCGGGCGACTGAATGCGCAAAAGGGAATCAGCGACCTGCTGCACGCACTCGCGCGCGCACGACACCCGTGGTCGCTTGACGTGGTAGGCGAGGGCGCCGATCGCGCCTCGCTGGAGCAACGGGCCGCCGAACTTGGCGTGGCCGACCGCGTACGCTGGCACGGGCACCTCGCGCAGCCGGCCCTCGCCCCGTACTACCGGGCCGCGGCGACGGTAATCATTCCGTCCATCGACGAAGGACTGGGACTGGTGGGCGTGGAGGCGTCGCTCTGCGAGACACCGGTCATCGCCTACGCATCGGGAGGACTCACCGATGTCGTTCGCGACGGCGAGACGGGATGGCTCGTTCCCGCCGGCGACGTTGCGGCCCTGTCGCACGCCATCGACGGCGTGGTGGAGCGTCCGCAGAAGGCGCGGCTCGCGGGACAGGCTGCCCGGCAGTTCGCCCTCTCGCGTTACTCACCCGAGGCGGTCGGTGCGCGCTATCGCGCGCTGTACGACGCCGTGCTGGAACACGGCACGTGACGCGCGCCACGGTGATGCGACGCGCGCTGCAGCTTGCGCTCCTCGGGTTCGTCGGGTGGTACGTGGCACGCCACTGGGACGAGTACGAACACGCCTTCGCGTCCGCGCGCCCCATCTGGAGCGCAATCCTGGGGTCCTGCGCTCTCGTGCTCGCGTCCTATCTCGTCCTGATCCAGACCTGGCGGCAGACGGTGCAGGCATGGGGCGAACGCCTCTCGTTCGCCGACGCCACACGCATCTGGTTCATCAGCAACCTCGGCAAGTACGTGCCGGGCAAGGTATGGGCCATTGCCGCCATGGGAACCCTGGCACAGGATGCCGGTGTCTCACCGGTGGCGGCCATCGGATCGTCGCTGGTCGTGCAGCTCGTCAACATCCTCACCGGCTTCGGCGTCTTCCTTGTGGCTGGCGCACACGTGATGCTGCTGCCCGGCGGCACCACGGTGGCACTGATATCGCTTGGCCTGCTCGTGTTCCTGATGCCGTGGCTGGTCCCGTTCGCCGTGCACGCACTCAACCGGGTGTCGAGACGGCAGTTCGGGGAGCCGCACCTTCCGCCCAGCGCCATCTGGTGGGCCGGGGTGGGCACGGCGTCGGCCTGGCTCCTGTATGGTGTCGCATTCCAGTGGTTCGCCACCGGCGTTTCCGGAGGCGCGACCGCTGGCACTACGGGCGACTGGATCGCAATTTTCACCGGTCCGTACCTGCTCGGCTTCGTCGCACTCTTTGCGCCCGGCGGGATCGGCGTTCGCGAGATCGCCATGGCCGAGTCGCTGCAGCGCACCGGACTCGCGGTGGGCGCGCTGTCGGCGCTGCTGGTGGCCGCCTCGCGAGTGTGGCTGACGGTGCTCGAGATCATACCCGGCGTGCTGTTCCTGCTCATTCGCCCGGCGGCGCGCCGGGATTCTCCTTCCGATCAATAGATGACCCGATCCGACTCACCGTCCACGGAACAGGTGCCGCGCCACGCGGTGCTGTGGGCGGCACTCGCCTGCGCCGTGGCCGCGCTTGCGCTCGGCTATCCGGCCCTCGGCGGGCAGTTCCTCGTGAACCCGATGAGCGACCAGTACATCGCCGGGTTTGCGTTCCGCGATTTCGCGGTGCAGCAGTTCCGGGCCACCGGGTCGATCCCTCAGTGGAACCCGTTCCTGTTCGGGGGCATGCCGTTCGTTGCCGCCATGCACGGCGACATCTTCTATCCCACGTTCTGGTTGCGCCTGTTGCTCGGCACCGACACGGGAATGACGTGGGGCTTCATCAGCCACCTCTGGCTGGCCGGCGTCGGCACGTTCCTGTTCCTGCGCATCTACGGTCTTGGCTTCTTTCCGTCGCTCGTCGGCGCACTCGCGTACCAACTCGGCGGTCCCATTGCGGGATACGCTTCGCCGGGGCACGACGGCAAGCTGTTCGTCAGCGCGCTGCTGCCGATTACGCTGATTCTCCTCACCGTCGGCATCCGTGACGGCCGCCGCTGGGCGTGGGGTGCGCTCTCGCTCGTCATCGGGCTTGCCGTGCTCTCGCCGCACCCGCAACTGCTGCAGTACCACCTGCTGGTGGCCGGCGCGTGGGCGCTCATGCTCGCGCTCGGCACCCCCGGCCTCGACCGGCGCACCGAGCTCACGCGCCTCGGGTTCGCCCTCGGCGCCGTGGTGCTCGGCATGGCGATTGGCGCCATCCAGTACCTGCCGCTCAGCGAGTACACGCCCTGGTCGCCGCGCGCCGGCGGCTATGGCTACGCGACCGCAACCTCGTATTCGTGGCCACTCGAGGAGATCATCAACACCTACCTGCCGCAGTTCTCCGGCATCCTGGGGAACTACTGGGGCCGCAACGGCATCCACCTGCACAGCGAGTATCTCGGGGCTGCCGTGCTCCTGCTGGTGCCGCTGGCGTTCGGCGTGGGCGGGGAATCGCGCCGTGGCTTCCGCCGCTTCTGGCTCGGCGTGGCCATCGTCTCGCTGCTGTGGGCCCTGGGCGGTTCCACACCATTCTTCCAGCTGGTGTATGCGATCGTGCCGGGGACGAAGTTCTTCCGCGCTCCCAGCACCATGATGTTCGTCTTTGCGTTTTCCCTTGCGCTGCTCGCCGCGCTCGGCACCGAGCGGCTGCTCGCCGGCAAGGCCACGGCGCGATACGCCATCGGCTGGCTGGTGGCGGGCGCGGCCGTCGCGCTGCTGGCCACCGCCGGCGCATTCACCTCGTTCGCCCTCGGGCTCGTCGTCGACCCGCGCTTCGGCGAACTCGTGGAGGCCAACGCCCGCGCCGTCACGATGGGCGCCTGGCGATCGTTCCTGTTCGTGGCGCTCGGCGCCGGCGTCATCATTGCGCTCTCGCGCGGCAAGCTGACCGTGCGCATGGCCGGCGTAGCACTGTCGCTGGTCGTCGCCCTCGACCTGTGGACGGTGGAGAAGCAATACTGGATGTTCTCGGCGCCGGCCTCGAAACTCTACGCGAGCGACGCGTCCATCGATTACCTGAGACAGGTGCCGCAACCGACGCGCGTGGTGGTGTTCGCCGTGGGTGAGGGCAATCCCGTGGCTCCGCACGATCCCCAGCTCAATGGCGACGGCCTGATGGTTCACGGCATTCGGTCGGTCACCGGCTATCACGGCAACGAACTCGGTCGCTACCAGAAGCTTGGCAGGGGCGCGGAAGGGTACAGTGCACGGGTGAATCCCGCGTTCTGGCAGCTGATGAACGTGAACTACTTCCTCACCAATACCGACACGCTCCCCATCGACGGCGCGGTTCGGGTGGCGGGGCCGCTGCAGAACGCGGCCGGTACAACGGTGTCACTCTACAAACTCGAAGGCGATCGTCCGTTCGCCTGGGTCGCGCCGGTGATGGCCAGGTACCCGGACGACGTCATGCTCCAGGCCCTGCAGCAGCCCAACTTTCCCACCTACCAGGTCGCGCTGCTGGACACGTCGGCGGCGGTTACCACGCAGCCGCTGACGTCGCTTCCCGCCGCGCTCGACCTCACCACGAGCACCATGGACTATCGCCCCGGTCACTTCACGGTGACGCTGAGCGCGCCGGCGCCCGCCGGGTCGGCACTGGTGGCCTCGGAGAATTATTATCCGGGCTGGACGGCGAAGGTCGACGGCAAGCCCGCAACGGTGTACCGCGCGGACTACGTGCTGATGGGAGTCGCGCTGCCAACGGGCGCGACGTCCGTCGAATTCACCTTTGCCAACACGACGTACCCCAAGGGGCGGAGCATCACCCTCGCCGCGATCGCCCTCAGCGTGCTGCTGGTGGGTGCCGGGTTGGTGGCCGACCGCCGGAGAACAGTGGTGACCAATGGCTGACAAGGCGCTCATCATCGTTCCGACCTACAACGAGCGGGAGAACATCCCGACGTTGATCAGTCAGGTGCTCGAAAAGGACCCGCGCATCGAGGTCCTGGTGGTCGACGACAACTCGCCCGACCGGACCGGGGACATGGTGGAGGAAATCCGCGCCCGGGAGCCGCGAGTCCACCTGCTGCGCCGCCCGGGCAAGATGGGGCTGGGGACTGCCTATCTCGACGGCTTCCGGTGGGCGCTCTCTCGCGACTACGAGTACATCTTCGAGATGGACGCGGATTTTTCGCACGACCCTCGGCACCTCCCCGAGTTCCTCGCCGCCGCCCAGGAGGCCGACTTCGTACTCGGGTCCCGGTATCTGGACGGGCGCGTGACGGTGGTGAACTGGCCCATGAAGCGGCTCGTGCTGAGCTACGGCGCCAACATCTACGCGCGGCTGGTGACGGGACTCAAACTCTGGGACGGCACCGGGGGCTTCAAGTGCTTTCATCGCCGAGTGCTGGAGGCCATCGACCTCGACGCGGTGCGGTCGAACGGCTACGCTTTCCAGATCGAGATGTCGTTCCGGGCCTTCCACAAGGGTTTCCGCGGCAAGGAAATCCCCATCGTCTTCACCGATCGCACCGTCGGTGACAGCAAGATGAGCGGGCACATCGTTCGCGAGGCCATCTTCATGGTTTGGCGGCTGCGCTGGTGGCAGCTGACGGGGCGTCTATGACCATTCCGTCGGGGCAGGCGTTCTACAAGATGTCGGGGTCGGGGAACGACTTCATCGTGTTCGACGCCCGGTCAGACACCGACGCTGTCCATTCGCTCGCCACCGCGGAGGCCGTGCGGCGCCTTTGTGCGTCGGGGACCGGCATAGGCGCCGACGGTGTAGTGTTTCTGCAAAGCGATACGTATCAATCATTTAGGATACGTTACTTCAACCGCGATGGTAGCGTCGGCGAGCTGTGTGGCAATGCCTCGCTTTGCAGCGTCAGATTGGCGCGCGAGCTTGGGATCATCGGCGACGGCCAGTGCCATTTCGAGACCGATGCCGGTGTGATGACGGGTCATTTCAGGAACGGAATGCCTGAAATCGACCTCCAGCCGGTTCGGGAGCTCACGCTCGACGCCGGGTTCGACGTCCAAGCGGGTGAACGGCGCATCGGTTTTGCCGATACGGGCGTACCGCATCTCGTTGTGTTGGTTGAAGATACGACCTCAGTTGACGTCGTAGGTCGAGGGCGGCCGCTGCGACTCGACCGAAAGCTCCGGGCCGGAGCCAATGTCAACTTCGTGGCTCCGACGGGCCCCGACGAGTTCGCGATGCGCACGTACGAGCGTGGCGTCGAGGCCGAGACCTTGGCTTGCGGCACCGGAGCGGTGGCCAGCGCGGTGCTGCTCGAGGCCTGGGGTCTGGCGGGTAGGGTGGTTCGACTTCACACACGGTCGGAGCGCGTGCTGACCGTCTCGTTGCGGCACTCCGACGGCCACATTCATCCCGCACTGTGCGGCGAGGCGCGCGTGGTCTTTCTGGGGACGATCGCCGAGCTTTAGCAGGGCAGCCTGGTGGTTGATGGCGAGACGCTGCCCGGGTGGTGTCGCCAGAGTGAGAAGCGACAGTATCTACCCAGTGGCCGTCCAACTCTTTACGGCATCAGGGAATAGGTGTTCAGGCTCTTTCCACACTTATCCACCATCGATAGTTTACATAATACATATTATAAGTATACTAACGGGACGGGGTGAGGGGTCTGGGGGTGAAGGAAAGCGCGGAGCCGAAGCCCCGCGCCTTCAACCGCTTACGACCCCTGAGGGCATTCCCCTTCGCGTGCCCCGGATCGAGCCTAGTTCTTGATTGGCGCGGCCGTCAGTTCGCCCAGCCGGATCCTGGCCTCGCCCGACATCGGTGAATCCACCTTGGCGGCGAGCTCTTCCCAGAGCTTCTTGGCCTCGGCCTGCTTGCCGGCCGCGGTCAGCGCCCGGGCAGCCTCGCCCTTCAGGTAGTCCTTCTCGCCGGACAGCGAGGCCTTGGCCACCGCCGCCTGATAGTGCTCGGCCGCCTTGTCGAACTGCAGCTTCCCTTCGTACCCGGCGGCCTTGAGCGACTCGACTCCGGAAGCGAAGGCACCGGGCGAGGAGACCTCGTCGAGGACCTTCAGGCCCTCGTCGAATCTTGCGCCGTCGTACTTGGCCTGGGCGAGAATCAGCGCCGCCTGGACGCCGCCCGCCGTGCCCTTGTAGCGCGCGGCCACCTTGGTCAACTCGTCGACCGCCTTGGCATCCTGCTGGCCATACAACGCGATGGCGTCGTAGAACGCCTTCTCGGCCTGCGTCGCCTTGCGGGCGTTGCTCGCCTGCCACAGAAAGGCGCCACCCGCAACGGCTGCCACCACGATGGCGGTCACCGTGATCTGCTTGCGGTACAGCTGGAAGGTCTCCAGCAACGTTTCGGGATCAACTACCATCGGCGGACGGGCCGCTTCCCCGGTCTTCGTCATCGTACTGATTCGAGGCTTGGGTTCGGTCGCGCATCCAAGTGATGCGCAATCTTGAAATCTACAAGCCTGTGCATCAATGAGGCACCCCCTGCCCTCTCGCCTGCCTCCCGCCTCGTCCGATCCGCACCGCGCCTAGTTCGGCCGCCAGACTCCCACACCGTTCTGGTACACGATCGTCGTGCCGAGCGGCGCCGACATGCCCGCCAGGCGTTCGATGATCCGGCGGCCGGTTGCCTCGTCGGCCAGGCGCGGCGTGCCACGCTGGGAGCGCGGCGATCGATGGCCCAACTCGATCGGGTAGAGCTTGAGATCGATGAGTTGGCTGCCCTTGAAGGTCGGCACCGCGACCACGCTCTCGTAGTACTCGGCGTTCGCCGGGAAGCCCGTTGTGCCGTTCCGGAAACGCGCGTCGTACAGGTCCGACGCGAGCGCGGTGTCCGACAGCCCGAACAGCTCGTAGTGGTCCTGCGGCATCGGGTCGATCGTCTCGTTCTGGAAGACGAAGTTGGCCAGGCTGTAGAAGATCGGTTTTTCCTTGTAGATCTCGATGCCGCGCAGCAGGTGCGGACCCTGGATCACGTACGTCGTCGCTCCGGCGTCGAGGCACTTCCTGACCCAGTCCGTCAGCCAGGCCGGCGGCACGACGGTCGACTCGTGGGTGTGGCTGGTAACGACGACGTAATCGGCCTGCGTGCTCGCGTTGCGGATCTCCCGAAGGATCCGCGCCTCATCGAGCTTGTTGACCGTGGTGATGGTGCGCGTCTGCGTGCCCTTGCGCACCGTTTGCGTGAGCAATCGCACCTGTTCGGCCGCGCCCGTGGGAGCCGGGTTGCCGGACAAGCCGGCGGCGGCGGCGCGCAGTGATTCAAACGTCGCGGAATCCGCCTCGTACGCACGGTCCAGTCGCAGCGCGTTCATTCCGGGACGACCCACCATGTCGGGCCGCGGGTCGCCGGCGCGCGACATCGGCGTGAACGACGTCGCCAGGCCGATGAACGCAATGCGCCCTTTCGGCGTGTCCAGGTATCCGGGTCGGCTCGCCGCGCCGAGGTTCTCGCCCGAGCCCGCGTGCACGACACCGAGCCGATCGAGCAGCCGGTTGGTCAGGCGCATGCCCTCGACGCCGTAGTCGGTCGTGTGGTTGTTGGCGCGGTTGAACAGGTCGAAGCCGATGTGCTTGAGGTCCTCGGCGACTTCAGGTGGGCCGACCTCCCAGTTGCCGCCGTTCTCGACTTCCGGCCAGCCGCGGAACTCGCTGAACCGAAAGGTCGAGAGTTCCAGGTTGACCATGGCCGCATCGGCGCCGCGGATCACTCTTACCATCTCCTGGAAGCGCGGGTCGGCGGCGTTGTCGAACTGTGCCACGCGGCGCGTGATGATCGCATCGCCGACGGCGGCCAATGACCAGGTCGTTTCTGGTCCCGGCAACACCTCTTGCGGTCGCGCCACTGCCGGCTGGCGTTGCGCCGACACCGGTGACTGCAGGAAGAGCGCCGCGATGAGCAGCGTGCAGCGAGTCGTCGTTCTCATTGGTTGCTCCTCAGGGGCTGGTGCGTGGTTGCTCGTTGACCGACAGCCTGACCAGCTCACGCTGCGCTTTTCATAGAATGATAGGCGCCGTTCGAGAGTGTCAAGGAAATCGTCCGCCGTCGCGTCCGCCGCGGCCAGGTAACGCTCCACCGGTTGGGCGGGACGGTCTCGACGCCGGCGGCGACCTTGACGCGCGGACAGGTCGGCCGTATTCATACATACGTATGAATGTTTCCGTCTCCGTCCCCGAACGCCTCCTCATCGCCGCCGCCGATCTCTTCGCGCGCGAGGGATTCGACGCCGTTTCCGTCCGCCAGATCACCGGCCGTGCCAAGGCCAACCTGGGCGCCGTCACCTACCACTTCGGCTCCAAGGAGGCGCTCTTCCACGCCGTCATCCAGCGTGTCGGTTCGCCATTCGCCGATCGCTTTGTGGCCCTTGCCGCCGAACGGGGGACGCCGCTCGATCGCATCAGCCGCATCGTCGCCATGGTGCTCACCCAGCGCGACCTCCCCGCCCCGACGTTCATCCTGCGCGAGCTTGCCAATGATCGTCCGCTGCCGCCGCCGCTGCTCCAGTTGATGCAGCGCAACCTCGGGACCATTGCGGGGCTCATTCGCGAGGGACAGCGCGATGGGTCCATCCGCAAGGCCGAGCCACGCCTGCTCGCCATGAGCGTGATGGCGCAGCCGTTCCTGTTGCGCATCGCCAGCCGCATTCCCCGCGACGTCGCGGGCGTCGACCGCAACGACCCGAAGACCCAGCAGCGTCTCGTGAAGCACGTCATCACCACCATCCGTCGCAGTCTCGCGACCCACCCCGAGCGTCGGTCATGACCCCGATCCTGCTCTTCGCCGCAATCCTCGCCGTTCAGCCGCAGGACTCGACGCGCCTCACGGTCGTCGTGGCGATCGACCGCGCGCTGGCCACGCACCCGATGGCCGCCGTGGCACGTGCCCAGCGCGACGTCGCCGACGCCGACGTGGGCCAGGCGCGCGCCGCATGGCTTCCCGCCGTTTCGCTCGACGGCGCCATCCACCGGTTCGAGAAGCCGATGGTGGTGTATCCGCTGCACAGCTTCGACCTGCGCAACCCGCCGCAGTTCGACCGTTCGCTCTCGCAGGCATCGGTTGCCGCTGCCTTCACGCTGTTGGACTTCGGCGCGCGGACGTCCAAGGTGAGGGCGGCCGAGTCGCAGCGCGACGCCGCCACGGCGACGCTCGGCGCGGCCGAAGCGCTGCTGGTGGCGCGCACCGCCGCTGCGTTCATGCGCGTGCTGACGACACGCGGCATACTCGCCGCCGAAGACCAGCGGCTCTCGGCGCTCTCGGCCGAGGCGGGCCGTGCGCGCTCGCGGCTCTCCGCCGGCAAGGCCGCGCGGCTCGACACGCTGCGCGCCGCCGCCGAACTGGCGAGCGCCGGCGCCGACCGGCTGACCAGCGCGGCGAACGTGGACATCGCCGAACACGAACTGGCGCGACTCACCGGGCTTCCGTTCGATGCAGTGCGCGGCGCCCGGCTCGCCGGCGTGCGGCTCGTCGACGCCGCGGATGCGCCATCCGCGCGAAGCATGCTGGTCGAGCGCGCGCACGGCGCCAACGCCGACGTGCAGGCCGCCGAGCGACGGGCCGATGCCGCGCAGGCCGCCGTAGGCTCGGCGCGTGCGTTGCTGTATCCCACCGTCCAGGCGACGAGTGCGATCATCGACCGCAGCAACGTCACGGGGCGCTATCTCGCCGAATGGCAGGTGGGGGTCGCGTTCTCGTACCCGCTCTTCACCGGCGGCGCGCGGCCGAGCGTCATCGGCCGGGCCGAAGCTGGTGCACGAGCGGCCCAGGAGCAGGTGCGGCTCGCGCGATTCTCCGCGGAGCAGGCGGTGGACGAAACGCAGGCCACCCTTGATGGCGCGCGGTCGCGGGTGGCGGCGCTCGAGGCCGCGGTTCAGCAGTCCGCCGAAGTGGCGCGCATCACGCAGCTCGCCCGCGACGTGGGCGAGAGTACGCAGACCGACTACCTGATTGCCGAAGCCAATCTCTTTCGTGCTCGAAGCAGCCTCGTGCAGGCCCGCCACGCCATGATTGCGGCGCGCGTCGAGCTGGCCCGGGTGCTGGGCGAGCTTTCACTCCCTTGGATTGCCAGCTCGCTGGAGTCACTCCCATGAGACGCGCACCAGTCGTCGTCATCGTCCTCGCCGTGGCTGCGCTCGTCGCGTACTTCATCTTCCTGCGCCCGCGCGCGGAGGGCGACGGCATCAGGGCAAGCGGCACGGTCGAGGCGACCGAAGCGTCGCTCGGCCTGCAGGCGGCCGGCCGGATAGAGAGCATTCGCGCGCGCGAGGGCGACTGGGTGAAGGCGCTCGACACCCTGGCCGTCGTCGATCGCAGCGAGCTGAACGCACGGCGCGCGCAGGCCGAGGGGGCGCTCGGCGCGGCGCGCGCGCTACTGTCGGAGATGGAGCGGGGAGCGCGCCCGGAGGAACTCGCGCAGGCCCGTGAGGCGGACAGTGCGGCTGCCGTGCGGCTCGCGGACGCGCAACGCAACCTGGCACGGACGCAGCAGATGTTCCGTGAAGGTGCGGTGTCGCAGGAGGCGAATGACAGGGCGATCCTGGCGATGGACGTGGCGAGGAGCCAGCGCGAGCAGGCCGCCCAACAGCTGCAGCTGGTGAAGGCCGGGCCGCGGGCCGAACGCGTGGCCGCACAGCGCGCGATGGTGGCGCAGGGCGAGGCGATGATCCGCCAGATCACCGCGCAGCTGGCCAACGCCGTGGTGCTCGCGCCGTTCGATGGCGTGGTCACGGTGCGTCACCGGCAGCCAGGTGAGATTGTCGCGCCGGGCGCCGCGGTGCTGACCGTCGCCAACCTTGGCGACCGCTGGGTGCGCATCTACATCGCGGAGGATCGCATTGGCGCCGTACAGTTGGGCGAACCGGCGACGATCACCACCGACACGTATCGCGACCGGCAGTACGCCGGCGAAGTGGCGTTCATCGCCAGCCAGGCCGAGTTCACTCCGCGCAACGTGCAGACGGAGGCCGAGCGGGTGAAACTCGTGTATGCGGTGAAGGTGCGCATCACCGGAGACACGACGAATGCGCTGAAGCCCGGCATGCCGGCTGACGTCACGCTCCGTCCCAAGCCCTAGCCTGTCCGATGACACCCGCACTCCGCACCCCCGCCCCGCCCGCCATCGCGGTGCGCGCGCTGGCGCGCGCATTCGGCGCCACCCGGGCGGTGGACGGACTCAGCTTCGACGTGGCGCCCGGAGCGCTGTTCGGGCTCGTGGGACCTGACGGCGCCGGGAAGACCACTACGCTGCGAATGCTGGCCGGCGTGCTGCCGCCCACGTCCGGCGACGCTCTTGTGCGCGGCGTGAGCGTCGCGCGCGACCCCGAAGGGGTGAAACTGCACATCGCGTACATGTCGCAACGGTTCGGCCTGTACGCCGATCTTACCGTGCGCGAGAACATCGACTTCTACGCCGACCTGTACGAGGTGCCGGCGGTCGAGCGATCCGCCCGGCGTGACCGGCTGTACCAGTTCTCGAATCTCGGGTCGTTCGAGCACCGGCTCGCCGGGCGGCTGTCGGGTGGGATGAAGCAGAAGCTCGGGCTGTGCTGCGCGCTCATCCACCAGCCGGAGATCCTGCTGCTCGACGAGCCGACGTTTGGCGTCGACCCGATCTCGCGGCGCGACCTGTGGCTCATTCTCGAGGAGATGGTGTCGCAGGGCGTCGCGGTGCTGGTGTCCACGGCCTACATGGATGAGGCCGAGCGGTGCGATCACGTGGCGCTGCTCGACAAGGGACGGATCGTGGCGATGGATACACCGTCGGCGTTGCAGGACTCGATGCGAGGGCAGATCGTGTCGTTGCGCGCGCCCGATCCGCGGCGGGCGGTGGAGGCGTTGCGGACGGCTCCGGCGGTTCGGCGGGCGACGCTGTTCGGGGACACCATACACGTCGTCATGAACGCGGGGACGTGGAATCGGGAGAGGTTCGACGCGGCGCTGGCGGCGGCCGGGGTCATGGCCAGCGAAGTGCAGGAAGTCGATGCCTCGCTCGAGGATGTGTTCATCGAGCAGGTCGCCAGCGATGGATCTGGGACAGGCGTGCGATCATGAGCGGCTCCGCGTCCCCGCCGGTCTCACCACGCCCGCCAGTGGAC
>ERZ1292633.1569-Hain-H41-02um-R1-1569-length-24528-cov-7_pt1 | contig 24528 bp, 11 predicted proteins | sample MGYA00564406_ERZ1292633 | MGnify/ENA primary metagenome ERZ1292633 (study PRJEB36523, sample SAMEA6512639) | groundwater metagenome | collected 2019-01-08 | study: AquaDiva: Metagenomics assemblies of 32 groundwater samples | reverse complement strand
CGGCCTGCCCGTAGGAGGCGTAGGACGTGACCGGGGGCAGGGCGGCCCGCGCGGCGGCAGCCATGATCGACGGACGGGAGAAAGGGAGAACGGCTGCGAGGCGGTGGGGAAAGGCCAACACATGTTCCTTCTCGACTCAATAGAAGGCTTCAGTGCGCAGGTGCGGTGTGGTGCGCCCCGTCGCCTCGGGATGATCGCGTCAACAAAAAATAGGCAAAAATCGGCGTTCGAGTTGAACGAGAGGCTCTAAGAGCGAGAGCATAAAAATGTTGTGCAAGTCGCGGTCGACAACCGATTGGCACCTGCCTTCCGGTTGTTACCCGCGGACCAAACGTCCACCGCCGGCGTTGATTTGCACCCCGCTGCGTGTGTTCCTATTGCCAGACGAGCAACGAGCTCGGACCCCCCACTTGATGGAACTTTCCCCTCGGCGACGCTTCTACTGCATCAGCCTACCGTCGCGGCGGCGCGTCGATAACCTCCAGCGGCGGCGGATTCGTTGTTGCCGGAGGGGTGCCAGAGCAACCCTTCGCCTGCGCCGCGCCATCGGCCGGGAGAGCCGCCGCCGCCGCGGCGACCCCTTTCAGGACAGAGGTCTTGACCTCCTTGACGTGCACGCCCATGTGCGCCGCGTCGGTCAGAATCCCGGCGGCGTTTTCCGCCGCGCTCCCGACCTGTTGTCCGAAGGCCGCGCCTGCCACACCGACGCCGACCTGCGTGGCAGCCGTCACCTTCAGCGTCGCCTGGCCCGCGGCATCGACAATATCAAACATGGCGCTCGCGACGTCGCCTGTGGCGCGGAGCGCGTGCGCGGCGGTGGGGTCCTGCACCATGCCCCCGCCCATGTGCTTCCCCGCCATCGAACCCACCATGGCCGCGGCCGTATTCGCGCTCGCCGCGACGCCTTTGGTCGCTGCCACGCCGGCCTGCGTTACGACGCGCGCCGAGGCGATCCCGGTGCTGACGACGGGGTGCACCTCGACGTTGCTCACCCTGGGTACCGCGCCCTTCACGGCCGTTGTGGCCGATGTGACGGCCGTCGCCATCGAGTCGCCGGCGAAGTTGATGGTCTTGACGGCTACCGGTCCAGACGCACGGGCCGTCAGCGAGATCGCCCGGGACACCAGCGCGACAGCCCCGCGCGCAAGCCACGCCATGCGTTGTGTGAGGAGGATCTAGGGGTCATTAAGAAAATTTGAACGGCACCGTCCCACGTTTACAAAAATGTGCTATGAGATGTTTGCGTCATTTGATGTGATATCGGGGCCGCGTGCAACAATCCAGAAAACTGTAGGATGGGATGATAGTACAGTGGGGGACAATATCACACAAGAAGGGGAGGGCACACTGGGTGGAGAGCGGCCAGTGCCAGTCGACTCGGCAATGATGGCGTAATGATGTTGTGAGCGGGGGGCGACAACAGTGGCAGTCACCGCGTCGCTGTCGGCACCGCTGGCCGCACCGGCGCCGCCAGACGAGTTACGAGGGCATTCTCTGCGACCGGGGACAGCGGCGAGGGAGCGGGCGGGAGCGACGCTTGCATGCTTTTTGCGATGCTGGCGACGGCGGCGTCGTGTCGATGATGACTCTTCACGGTTAGCCAATCCACTAGCTGGCGTTGCTGCAGAGAGGAAAGCTGGCGACCGTCATGGCCATCCGGGCGCTGCAGGTGTGGCTGCTCAGCGGCCGTCCCCACCCCTCGTGCTGATGTGGCCGCGAGCGCAGCGCTTCGAGGCGAGATGACAGGGGAACGCCGTCGCGCGGCATCCGAGCCTAGCATGCCATCTTGCACCTGATCGATGTGGCGTTTCCGCTGCCGAAAGTAGTCTGTCGTCACGCGTTCCACAAAGGCATCTACTCGTTCCGGACTGAGGCGTGTGTGGTGGGTGGCTAAATCGACGAGGTACTTCGCGCGCAGTGCCTGTAGCCGACTTTCACGGGACAGCCGATCTTGCTCATACAAACGCTGCACGTGCTTGGGCAAAGGTCTATCTTGTTCTCCTTCTTCGACAGCCTCCCCGTCATCCAGGGCCGGGGCGGTATGGGCCGAAACCGACGGAGCCTGCCGTCCACGCGCGCTGGGTCCGCGCTCCTTCCTCGAAATGGGAATGCCCAAAGCTTTCCACATTTTCATCAGTTCTTTCTGCTGAAACACATCCCGGGGCACGGCGATGCGACTCAAGCGCGCCACTTCCTTGGAGCCGAACCTAGCGGTCGCCTCCAGGTGCACTAAGTGGGCCGCATACTCACGCTCGAAGCTGGCATACTCGCTCTTGGACGGGGCGGGCAGTCGTTGCTTCACACCCTGGACGCTGCACCAGCACGGACCCGCGTTGCGCTGCGGTGTCGGCTGCCGTGGTGGCGACGAGACACTATCGTAGACGGAGGCGTCGTGGCTGGTGGCGGATGCCGAACGACCGAGAAACTGTTGCTCCACGGTCGTTGACGAACAGCGTCGCGAGAGGCTCCCACAGGTTTCCCGGACAAAATCCATGTCGCGTTGAAGCGCTTCCTCGCTGACGTCACCATCGACGCATCGTTTCAGTGCGAGGTCATGCATCGTGCCGATCGGCGTGCGCAACGCGCTGTGGGCCGGGGCGGACGCAGGCCGCACGGGAGGCCGAGGGACGGCGGCATGCCTCGACGCGGCGGTCGGAGGTCGCGGTGGCAGCCCATGCTGACGCTTGAGGTCAGCGCAGTTCTCCTCTTCGGTGGCTGCGGTCGCCAAACCGGCATCTGTCTTCCCGAGATACCGAACAATTCGGGTGACGTCACCGACGAACTCTGCCGAGGAAAATGGCACCGCGGCAGCCGTTGATAGCGCGGCGAGGCGGTCGCGAATGGACTGCGACGCGCTCTGGGGACGGTCACCCCGCTTCCGCCTCGCCGCAGTGCCGTCGTCCCGCGGCGACGTGCGCAGGTTGGCGGTGGACAAGTGCGGTCGCGCGCCAGCCGTGCCCCGGGCGACAGTCCCATCGTCATCTTCGTCGATGGCTTCGAGGCCGTCCAACGGCAGGGACTTCAGGAAGACGTCCACCGACGAACGGTCGGCAGCAGCGGCGCCCTTGGAGCTGCTCGTGGTCACTGGAGTATGGCGATCCAGTCCAGGAGGAACGACCGTTAGCTGCAGAGATGCGTCCTCCTCGCCCTGATCCACGAGGGTTACGTCGGTGATCGGGGCACGGGGCCGCGCCGTGAAACCCCCTGGCACTCCTCCGGCGGAAACAAATTGGCTCAGCCAGACGACACCGGTCGGCGCGGAGTAGGACAGCAAGACATCGACGGTCACGAAGGTGCCGTCGACGACTGTGACTGGCACCGTGAGCGAGGTGAAATGGGTCCAAGCGTCATTGTGTGCAAAGATGCGTTTGTGCAGCAGCAGCGCGGCCTGCGTGGGATCCACGCTCGTCGACCCCGCGCCACGCGGTGAACCAATGTGCGATCGGCCTGTGGACCCGGCGCCGTACCCTCCGGCGTCCTCGTCCGCCTCGCCACCGCCAACGATCGAGTGCGCGTACAACACGAAGGCCGTTCGGCCGCGAAAGGCGATCGGTGCCACGATGCAGTGCTTTCGACGTAGTGCCACACCCAACTGGGGATCCGTGCCGCCGGGCTCGTGGCCGACCGCCCCGGTCCCGGTGGGTGCCGAGCCGCCCGAGGTGGCGGGTAGCTGCACGTGTTCTCGCGAACAGACACTGGATGTCACACTCTGCCGCCGGGCCACATGCACGCACTCAAACATGGATTCACCCGACGACGACTGATAGCAGAAGAATTTTTGTCGTGTACACGCCACCTTGTAGCTGCCCTTCCAAGTGACCGACGTCCATCCCGCTCGGAAAAGACCCTTGCTCGTGACGTTGAGCTTCTGCATCGGCAAGGATCTCACCGCCGCGTCGTGGTCGTTGGCGGCTTGACCTCGACGTGCCTCGACCTCCTGCATGATGTCGGACAGCGAGAAGCAGCAATACTCTCCCGTTTTTTGACGGTAGCAGAGGACCTCCGCGTGGTCTCCGTCAGTCGCAGCGAAGGGCGAAAATACGGCGACGTGCGTGACCGATGCGGCTGTATCGGCATCTTCCCTGTCGCCCTTCGCACGAGGCGTCGTCACGACGGCGGTGGGCGTCGGGAGTCGACCAAGACTCACCAGTCGCACCGCTGCCGATTCGCCGCCGCTGGTGACAGTAGCGGTCGATGTGGAGACGGCAAAGATCGCAAAGGTCAAGCGGTCGCTGCCCACGCAGAGCACATGACAGGCCGCCGCGCGCCACAGAAACACGTGCATCGACGAGATGCACCGGAGCCGGTCAGGATAGGGTGCCTGTGCGACGACCGCTATGCTCCAGTCCAGCGTGGAGACGGCCACATCGGATGATTGCGAGTCGCCCGTCGACGCCTTCGAGGCGGGGGCGAACCGAACAAGCTCGATGCAGCGATCAGCGCCGTTGCGACAACGACATACCATCCCGGGTGCCACGTCCACGACCGCCGCGACCCCCGCGGGCCACTGCGCCCGGTGGACGCCTACGAGGAGGTCGCTACGTTCCGCTCCGTCCCCCCCCGCGGTCGACATGTGCGAGACCGGCAACAGGGGCTTTGCAACGACACGATTCTCTACACGACAAAATTACCGCTACAACAAGGCTCAACCAAAAGGGATGGTGAAACCGACATGGTGGTGCACGTCGCGTGGCAGCACGACAGATGGGTCCCTCACCACACACACATCACATCACCCGCCTCTGCCTCTCCCTCTCGGTTAGATGCCGATTAAGTCCTCCAACGCCGCGACACATTTCGGAAATCCATCGCGACGACGAATGTCCAAGTCGGCGGTTGGGCACGTGAGGGCGGACGCCATGCAGCCAGGCGATCGGGTCGGCTGAGAAAGCATCCCACCAGTATCCGCACCCGCGGCATGCGGCGGAACCTCGAATTCGTCGGCGACCGCTGAGTGCTCTCGTCTGGCGTCGGCCGGAAGTCTGGAGAAATCGTCCTGTGCCTTGTGCGAATACGTGCTGCAGCCAAGGATCGTGGCCGAGGAGGCGCCGCCGGTTGGGGGGGCCGGCCGCGGCGCGGCCTCCTGTTGCTGTGTCGCGTCCGTGAGGGCACGATCGGGGCCGCCACGCCGCGGCGTCACGTCCAGCGCGCCGGCGTACTGTGACAGCGCCGTCGGGGAGCACGTGCCTGCCATGTAGGAAAGGACACACACGCAACGCTGCCGAGGGACGTGCATCTTGGCCGCCGCGGCGTCGAACAGATCCATATGCGGCCGACCGCGAAGTCGTCGGGCCCTGACCTCCTCGCCGTCGATGGTGGTCCAGCCGCAGGCGGCCGCACAACCTCCACCTCCACTGTCCAGCAGCACTAGGTGCTCTCCATTGCCCCCCAGGATGGGACCCCCCGCCGCCTGCCGTCCCCTGGGGGCGGCGACACGTTGCAGCAACCACCTGAGACTTCTTGAGCGAGACACAATCGCAATGCGCACCCCCGCTCGCCGGAGCGCGGCGAACAGCTCGGGCACCCCTTCCTCCAGCGCGATGTCCCGGGTGCGGGACAGGTGCTGCAGCTCGCTGACTTTGGCATTCGCGAGTCCGTACTGCGTGGGCATGACCTCCGCGTCGCCGGGTGAGCCGACGTCCAGGGCAATGCCGCGCGTCATGAGGAACCGATTCAGCCCTGAAAAGGGAGACGCCGCGGCACCGCCGCCGCTGAGAGAGTCGTTCATCGCCGTGCCGAGAGGGGACCCGGCGCGCGCCGCGACATAGGCGTGCGGCTCTTCAACCCCAAGCAAAAAGGAGGTGACGAATTCGTCCATGTCCATCGGCTTGATGTCGCGGGCCTCGCGCGCCCCGACGTCGGCGAAGAAACGGTCCAGCACGGCCTTCCAAGCTTCGTAGTTCAGGCACTCCATGTCCCGTATGATGGACTCCAGCTGGAAAATGACGCCGTCGAACGGCGCCACCGCCGCGGCATGACCGGCGGGCGGATGGATGGGCCCGCCCGGAAGCGCCTGCTCGACGCCGCTGAAGGATAAGTTTCCCAGCGAGGGAGGCCTAGGAGGGAACGTGTCGGCTGCTGGTTTCGTCGGGACCTTCGACGGCGTAGTGATTCCGCAGGCGGTCGTGGTGGTGGTGGTCACGTCGTACTGCGCAAACGAATTGCCGAATTGTACGGTCGCCCCGGGCCGAAGCCGCACCCGCAGCCCGTTGATGGTCGCCGAGTTGACGTGATTCGCGTGGACGAACCGTAGTGTGGGTCCTGCGCAGTGCGTGTACGTCGTGCCCGACGCGTCAATGCGCACAGAAAAAGCGGTGCCGCGGAACTCTGCGCGCACGGCGCAGTGGTCCCAGCCGATGGGCAGACAGGGGCTGAGGCGAAGGGTGTCGTGCGTCGCGTCGAACCGTAGTCCCGCGACGCCAATGGCGAGCACGAACCATGCGCCGCTCATAGTAGACAAGCGCAGGCCGTCGTCCGCGTCTTGTAGGATGCGGTCCACGTTGAGGCAAGCGCACGACAGGAAGGCGTTCGTCGCCCACTGATGCGCCTGGGAGCCGTAGGCTCGAAACATCGCGGCCGCGGCGTAGGCGAGCGCCTCAGGCTGGTCCATGGTGCAGATCGGCAGGTAGTACTCGACCGCGCGACGCACGTCGGCCTCTTCGAAGTCATCCGGGCATAGCAGCATCGCGAGCAACACGGCAGGCACTTGCAATACCCTGTGACGGTAGATCACGATGGGATTGTAGTGCAAGGAAAGGGGGTGCTGCAGCTGCAGCCCGCGACGTGGCGGCTTCGCTCCCGGCGCGGTGTCGCCGGTCGGCAGCGACGGCCCGTCGCTTGCGGTGCCATCGATGGACAACACCTTTGGCGCGTCGTCGCGTGAACTCCCGCCCAAGGAGGTGCCGGCCATGCCTCCCACGGCCGCGGCGGCCGCCATGACGTCCAACTCATCGACGCCCCCTCCACCGAAAGAAAGGTTGCCCACCGGGCCATTGGCCGCCGTGGACGGCCACGCGGCTCGGGTGTCGAAGTGCTTGTGCGCGAGCGGCACACCGAGCGAGGGATGGCGCAGGATGGTCACACACGACGCGGCCCGCGACATCTCGTGGATCACCGCACCAGGGTCGATCAGCTGCAGAGAGTGCATCAACGCGGCGGTGCCAAGGGGACAGCTGAGCTGCAGCTCCGCATATAGGGCCACCGTCGTTCGCAGATGGTGCCGAGCCAATGCATGCGTGTAGCAGTCGTGATCCACGAGGCCCGCATACTCATCCGGACCAGACACACAGTCGATGTGAAAACGAGTGCCCCCGTCGCACCACACCCCAATTAGCAGCAGCACACGCGCGGTCTCCAACAAAAATTCCAGTGCACACAGGAGAAATTCCTTGTCTCCAACCGCTTCTCGGTCCAGCTGAGACATCGCAGCAGCGCAGGGCGAACCGGAATTGCTGTCATGAGCATCCGGACAAATTCGCAACCGCACCGCGGTGCGGAGAAATACTGAAAGGGCATACGCGATATCTGAGCTGATATGGAAACGAGCGGAACTGGCGAAAAAGTACGCTCCATTTTCGCCCCCCCCAATGGACCGCAAGGGGAACACTGCCCCGAAGGGCAGCGAGAGGCGCTTGGCGCACAGCCGCGCCGAGGGAAGGAAGGCGAAGTGGGACTTGAAGTACCGTTTCGCCAGGATCGGCGACGTCCAAGACAGCATGATGCCATGGAGCAGCGAATCGGGGCTGAAGCATCGCTCCGCGCCCGCGCCGGAGGAGGTCAAACCGCTGGCCGTCACGCCGCAGCCAACGCCTTCGCAGCCCGACGCGTTCGCGGCGACACAGATCACCCCGTGGCGAAGCGCCTGAGAAATCCGGAACGGCGCCGCGACGGCTTGATCCTGCACGGCCATGCTGCAATCAGACGATCGGCACAACCGGGTCAGGGTTTCCACATGACGGGTCCGCGCCGCGACGAATCCGCATGTGGCGGCCGCGGTGAGGTCGGCGGCGGCGCTGGCCGAAGGCAGCATTGTTGTCGTAATAGCCGCAGGGCCACCGAAAAGGGGGTGCCGTTCGACAGCGACGACCAAGTCGATCCAGCCGCAGCAGACGGACGCGGCAGGGGTGTTTCCAGCTGACACCATTCCGGTACTGCTTGACAGTCGAAGTCCGGAAATTCGCAGGACGAAGGTATCATCTTCCTCGTCCTGAGGGTGGGGCTCCGTCGGCGGTTCCTCCGGCGCGGAATGGGTGCAGAGGGGCCCTCCTCGTCGCGACGTCGAGGAAGAGGAAGAGGTCAGCGACGACGAAATGGTCAATGAGGAGGCCTGGTCGGGAGGAGACGCCACGTCGCAGCAAACCACCGCCCGTAGGCCTCTCAGGCGTGAGCGGTGGACGGTGTCCTCGCCGCACGCCGCGGGTAACACGTCGAACATGCCCACGTGCCGCAGGTTGGTGGTGACAGGAGGAGTCGACGACGGAGGAGTGCTCGGCGTGGATTCACCGTCGGACCGCTCGGCAGGGCACGCCTGTAAATGCCAGAGGGCGGCGGCATCACGGGGCGCGGATGAGTGCCTCGCTGGGGTGAACGTAATATCGACATCGATAGCCACACCCTGTGCGAATTGCGACACCTCAGTCGCGGGCGCGTGGATGCAAAGACGTTGCGCGATGACTCGATGGTCCGCCACGCTTGCAATGCGGGCCACCGACGCACCAAGGCGCAAGGCCCCCCCCTCCTTGACACCCCTTGTGGAGCCTGACGACTCGAAAACGCCGAGCGGAACTTGGAACGTGGCCTCGGCGGCCCGCAGGTCCAGGCGGCCGCTCACATCGTAGCCGTAGCCCTCGGCGGGCTCACATCGAGCGCCGTCCATGTCGATCGCGGCCACACGGACTTCGAAGGAAAGCACGTCGACGCCGACGTCACATGTGGACGGCAGCGACGGACTGAACTGTGGATAGTGCACGTCCTCGGCCACGTGCTGACCCGCCATGCGCCACATGGCGCGGGTGACACAGCCGGCTGCGTCGGGATGCCCAGGCGTGGCCGCGAGATTTCCGTTGGACACCGTGAAGACGGCGGGAGCGTGGCCCTGCAGCACGGATTCAAACCCGACACCGACCGACATCGACGAATCGAACGAATTCATCGAGGCGAAGGAAGGGCCGCCCACCCCGGCTAGATTGGCCGCCTCGCTCGACGCCGCCGAATGGCCTCCTCGTCCGACGATCATGTCCCAGGAGTCCGTGGTGGCGAACGGGGGTGACGCCTCGCTGACCCGACGGTAGTCTCGGCGCGACACGGCAGCAGCCGAAGGGAACACCGACGCCAGGTCTGCGCCATCGACGACCGACAGCATGGCACGTCACCGGATTGGAATGCGAAGAAACAGAGAGGGGCACACTTGTTATGGACCGTCACAAGCAAGGAGAGAGAGAGAGAGTCTCAACAATTATCTCAATCTTTCTGTCTGCGTCGCCTGGAACGCAGGAGGGGCCATGGGCGATGAATGGCGAAAAATCCAACCAGTACTACAAAGGGGGCGTCGCGCGTCTCGATGTACAGTAGCCCCCGCATGTACCCCTGGTGGCCCTTCTAGCGCGCGGTGGCCGGCGGCGTGGTGCTGCGTTTGGACGCCTGCCGAATGACCGTTGAGAAGTAAAACGGCTCTGGAAACGTTCCCGGGCGCCGCAGTGGGGGTGGAATGCCCGTCGCGCGGACCAAGTCGACGCAGGCTGTCGACGGATTGATGGACTGCGGTTGATGTTGATTCCACGCAGGCCGACGTTGAGAGGTGAGGGTGGTGCTCCTCGTTGCGGCCGGGGATGTCGCGCGCTGAGGCGTCACGCGACCCGTAGCTCCTCGCGAAGACGCGGCTGGTGAGGCGCCGCGTGGGGTGTTGATGGGCGACTGCGCCGTCGCAGCCCGAGCTAGAATTCTTGTGATGACGGCGACGGCAGGGTCAACATAGGACATGCCCGGGGAGGCTGTCCGGCGGGGCACCGCTGTTTCTCGGCGGGGCGTGACGAGCCGTCCCGCAGGAGGGGGCGGTGAGGGTGTGAATGAGGTTTCCCCTTCGTGAAGGTACGCGGCCATGTACCGTCGCTGATCATCGTTTTGATTCACCAGCCGTCGCCACTCCTGCATCCGCGCCTCGAGGGCCGCAATGCGGCTCGACGGGCAGGTAAGCTGGATTTCCTGTAGCGATGTGCGGAACCACTTCATGCGGCCTTCGCGCTCCACCGACTCTGCGTGTTGCACGTCGTCTCGGTGACTGCCCTCCACCGAGTCGATGAGGGCGATCGCCTGCTGCACCACGCGGAGGAAGTGATCCTTCCGCCTGCGCTCTTCGTCGAAGGCGTGCCGTCGATCCGCCAGCCGCTCCATGGCGATCTGGGCGCGCTCGACGGCCTCCTGGCCCTCAAGGTACGCTTCGTCCTGCGCCTGATCCCCCACGCACTGCACGAAGCGGCGCAGCGTCGCGACCATCCCTGCGAGCACCCAGTCCTCCTCGTCGCCGTCGTCCGAGTGAGGGCCCGTCGGACCCTTTCTGGATTGCGGGCCCACGCCGCCGCCCACAGCTGCCGGTTGCTGTGCCAGCAGCCAAGCCGCCAACGAACGCGTAGAAACACCGAGTGCCGAAGTCGGTGGCGTCGCCCGCAGCGTCGGCAATAAAGCGGTCCTCCCTTCCCCTCCCCCTGATACCCTGTCCTGAGCGCCCCAACGCTCTGCCACCATGCCGCGCGGTTCGTCCGTTGGCGGCTCTCGAGTAGGGGTGCTCGTTTCAAGATACAGCTCGGCGAATATGCCGACCACCAACGCTCTGCCCTCTGACAACGTGGGGCAAACGCGCCGCAGGGCAGCCACGAAAGCATCGACCTGCCCCTTCGATCCTGCCATGCGTTCGAGCAACGGGCGAACGTCGGTGGGTAGTGATGATGACGCGGCAGCTGACAGCGCCGCCGCTTGCGGTGGTGGTGCCGCGCGTGGTGGTGCCATCGACGCAGCACCGGGCAGCGATCGTTCATGTACCTCGGTTGCCCCGTCAGCGGATGCCGCCGGGTCGAGCGCGGGCAGCGGCGTGCTGCCAAGCGGTGGGGTCGGGGGCACCTCGGGACCATACTTTTCCACGAGTTTTTGAAACATTTGCGTTTCGTTTCCTCGGAAGCTGTGCAAGGCCGCATCCACTTGAGAGAGCTTTTCCGGCGCGTAATGCGCATAAAAGCGGACGAGGCGATCTCGAAAGGGTCCCGTCAACGGCACCGAGTCCGTCGTCGTTTGGAAGCCCCCATGGTGGTCTGCGCCCTTGGTTGTAGTAGTGATGGGTGGCTCAACACTCAACGGCTCCACCGAATGCATTGGTGGTTCAGGGCCCAACTTCGACACGAGCGTCTTCATCAGCTCTTCCTCCTTGCCGACGTACTTCTGCAACATCGCGTCGGCATTGACGACTTTGTCAGGAGCATAGTGCTGCAGGTAGCGCACGAGCCGATCTCGAAATGTGGACGGGGCAACGGAAGCTGCGCGCGACGGCAATTCGTGTCCCGCTGGCGGCGGCGCGATGCTCGCAGCCCTCGATGTGTCGACCGAGGGAGGTTCCGGGCCTAGCTTGGACACCAGGGTCTTCATCAGCTCCTCTTCCTTGCCGACGTACTTCTGCAACATCGCGTCGGCGTTGGCGACCTTGTCGGGGGCGTAGTGCTGCAGGTAGCGCACAAGGCGATCTCGAAATGTGGACGGGGCAACGGAAGCTGCGCGCGGCGGCAATTCGTGTCCCGCTGGCGGCGGCGCGATGCTCGCAGCCCTCGATGTGTCGACCGAGGGAGGTTCCGGGCCTAGCTTGGACACCAGGGTCTTCATCAGCTCCTCTTCCTTGCCGACGTACTTCTGCAACATCGCGTCGGCGTTGGCGACCTTGTCGGGGGCGTAGTGGTGCAGGTAGCGCACAAGACGATCTCGAAACGCAGATTTGGGCGCGGATGGCTCGGGTCCGTATTTTTCCATCAGCTTCTCAAACATGAGACTCTCTCGCCCTTGAAAGCTCGCCAGGGCAGCGTCGACTTGTCCCAGTTTTTCAGGCGCATACTTTTCGTAAAATCGCACAAGTCGATCTCGATGCGATGGTGGAGCAATGGTGACGTCGCAGCTGGTCTGCGAATGCGCGGGTGGCTCAGGGCCCAGCTTCGACACTAGCGTCTTCATCAGGTCCTCTTCTTTGCCGACGTATTTCTGCAACATCGCGTCGGCGTTGGCGACCTTGTCGGGGGCGTAGTGCTGCAGGTAGCGCACAAGCCGATCTCGAAATGTGGACGGGGCAACGGAAGCTGCGCGCGGCGGCAAGTCGTGTCCCGCTGGCGGCGGCGCGATGCTCGCAGCCCTCGATGTGTCGACCGAGGGAGGTTCCGGGCCTAGCTTGGACACCAGGGTCTTCATCAGCTCCTCTTCCTTGCCGACGTACTTCTGCAACATCGCGTCGGCCGTCGACACTTTGTCCGGTGCGTAGTGCTGCAGGTAGCGCACGAGCCGATCTCGATGTGTTCCGCGGGGTGTTTGTGCGTCGGCTGGGCGGTGGTGGTGGTGGTGGCCCGCTCCTCCGGCGGATGGTTCCGGGCCGTATTTTTCCACCATTTTTTGAAACATTTGCTCCTCACGGCCCTGAAAGCTCTTCAGCGCGAGGTCCACTTGGTGAAGCTTCTCGGGGGCATACGTTTCGTAGAACCGAACGAGCCGGTCTCGATGAGACGAACCCCCACCATGAGCATTCGACGCCGCCGCCGAGACTGAATGTGAAGGTTGCATTGGTGGCTCCGGGCCCAGCTTCGACACTAGCGTCTTCATCAGCTCCTCTTCTTTGCCGACGTATTTCTGCAGCATCGCGTCGGCGTTGGCGACCTTGTCGGGGGCGTAGTGCTGCAGGTAGCGCACAAGCCGATCCCGAAATGCGGAGGGGATGGCACTCATTTCGGAGATGATGAATGTCGGTGTGTAGACTGTTGTGATATTTTGCGCAGGATGGATCGGAGGGGGGAACGGCAACAGAAGCGCAAAAGGCAAAAGTGGCAACGTGCGCTCGAGACTGCTGCAGTGCATCGGCGGACGTCCCATCGTAAAAATGATGTGTGGCGCACCTAAAAATGTATGTGACAGGAAAGGTATCGTCGCTCGCAGTCACCGGACGACATCAGGAGACCGCGCAACAGCAGCCGGCAACGCTTTCCTTTGGCTGGTCCCGGAGCAGCCCTTCGTCGGCCAGTTCTTCCTTTTCCAGACGGCGCAGCCACCACTGAACCACTTCTTGTCGCAGTTGATCGCCCCTGACCATGCCACCATGCAACCACCTGAGAGGTCGCGGGATGCGCAGGCGCGCGGGACTGATGAGCGTCGGCACGCTGCCCACCGAGTCGCCCAACACCCACAGCGACCCATCGCACAAAGTGCAGGCGGTGGAGGCAAAGCCAGCGCTCACGGCGGCGCACGGCAGCGGCAGTGACAATCGCCGAAATTTGTATGATGCGTCCGCCGATGCCGCGGAGTTGGTCAGCATAGGCAGGCCCACCTGTCCATGGGTATTCGCGCCGGCGACCAGCACGTCGCCGGATGCGTCGAGCAGCACGGTGTGCGCATAGCCGCACGCGATGCCAATCAGAAATCGCTGCCGTTCCCCTGGCGGTACCAGGCGGCGCGGCGATTGCGTCCCGGACCGGACAGGGAATCCGCAAACGGTCTCCAGGGTGGGATGCACACGGAAGTACGTGACGAGCGACGTCGCCCGCGCGATGCCGAGTTGTCCCTCGTCGTTCCATCCGAACACCCACAGCCGACCGAGGTCGTCAATCGCACAGACGAAGTGGTAGCCCGCGGACACCACGGCCACGGAGGCCTCGGTGAGGCGTATGACCCGTCTTGGCGTGCTCGTGTGGCGCGGCTGCCAGGACTGTTTGTACAACTGCCTCGTGGGATGGACCACGTAGAAGACGTCGACCCCGAATGACGGGACCACCTCGAGCACGGTGCGGGCCGGCACCGAGCCGCACGACGTCTGCCAAGGCGACAACGTGGGCGAGGCTGCGACGGAAGGGAGCAGCCGGAGCGGCCGACCGTCGCGGGTGAGGGCGATGAGCTTCTGCTTGGCGCATGCGACGCGGCAAAAGGCAAGCGGCGTGGGGTGCGTGGCCGAGCGCACGTCCGGCCGGCCAAGCCGCCGGAGACTGGGCGACGCCACGACAGCGGTCTTCGCGGGCGAGGAAGCAGCGTTCATACTGGAGTTGACAGAGCCATTGAAACCGGCCGCTAGCCCACTCGCTTCGAGGACGAACACGCGTCCGTCGTGGGTGAGAAGGGCCAAGCCGTCCCCGGTCGGCGCGATCGCCATGACCCGCGGGAGCTCCGCGGCGCACGCGGGAGACGCCGTGTTCGGCTTCGTCGGCGCGCCGCGCGTCGTCGTCGTCGTCGTCGCCGTCGGTTCGTTGTTGCTCTTAGACGCCAACGCAGCGCGCTCTCCCACTGGAGGTCCTGTGCGGCTGTTGGCTCCCTCCTCGGCGATGCCGTCATCATCCGAGTCGCCGTATTTGACGCTCAAGAAGTTGACAACACGAGCGTCAACGGTTGGCGGTTTGGACGTGGTGGTGGCTGTCGAACTGCGCCCGGCCGCCACTAGCGTATTGACTCCCGGCGCGGTGCGACACAGCTTTGGGAAGTGAGTGGAGCGGCGGCCGTCGATGCCAGGCGAGGAGCTACTGGCAGCCCATTGGTGACCGCCGCCGCCTCGAACCACCGTAGCGATGGCAAAGTCGGCGACACGGCACAGCTCTGCAGGGAGAGCGGTGTCCCGGGACGTCAGCGTTGCGTCAGTACTCGCGGTGCTCGACCCGGCAGCCGCCCTCGCAGGAGGCTCCGGGGAAGGTGACGTGCCCGCCTTGGACAGCGAGGCCAGAGACGTCAAAAAGCTGCCGATTGTCGCCACAGGGAAAAGGGCTAACGTCACGCCACCGTCGCCGCCACCGTGCAGCGAATCCGACGACGAAGAGCGCCCCCCTGTCAGCGACAGACCTTTCAAATTCCCACGCGAGGTGATCCACGCGACGAGGGCCGTCGACACAACGGCGGCCGTCGCTGACGCCGACGCCGCGGCAGGGTTCACCCTTGGCGTCGCGGAGCCGTGCCCCGGTGAGCTGGGTTTGCTCCGCAGCCCACTGGCCATGTAGGTAGCCCCGAGACGATGCGGCGCGACCGTCATGCTGGCCAATTCGCGTGACGCCGCGCGGGCGTGAAAGTGAAAGCCGGACATGCACGTGGCGACTCGAAAAAGCAGTCGTGCGGCACGTCGCTGATTTTGCGCAGCGGCGGCGTCCGGCGGCATCTGCCCCATCGGCAGGTCTTGCGGTTTGGGGCTGGCAGTCGCCGTCGATGGCGACCGGGCAACTACTGTCGGGCGGCCCAGCAGTGACGAGGCTAGACAAATCACCGCCGGATGGGAAAGAGACACGAGCGGCGGCGGCGCCACGGGGCAGCCATCATCGGCACCTCGAGCGGCGAGGTACGCTTGAAATCGCGCTAGGCTTGGCTTCCCGCCCCCTTCCGGTCCGGTTGGGGGCAGGGAGGGTGATGGTGATTGCGGTGGAGGTGCAGGAGTGACCGCGTATGGATGCACCACGGAGGGACCAGCGACACAATGCCAAGCCAACGCCGCGTCGCTGACGTGTGGCTGCGGCTGCCAAGGTGGTGGGGTGAAGGTCGGTTGTCGAGTGACCGCGGAGGACGGGGTGCTGGCCATCGCCATTAGAGCGGGGACTGATACTTAAGTATTAGCGCCCGTGCTCCACGAGCTGACTACGTCGAAATGCGGCTGCCTTGCCTCTGGCGAGCGGCGGCCCTTTGAATGATGTCGAGCGCTACCCTTCGCGAGCGATCGTGAGTGAACGGTCGGCGGACGAGAATGGTTCGAAAACCCTACACAACGGTCCCTCTGTTGTGTGTGTGTTCTTCAGAGAAAAGAGAGCATCACACAAGTAGTCGCTGCAAAAAAAAAATTGACACCGGTGACTTCATTCTTGCGGGGGGTAGTCGTTCAAATACCTACCTTTGAGAAAACGGGTCATGGGGTAAGTGCTTTGCGCGCCTAGGAAACACGAAAAAGCTACGTACCCCATAAGACCACCACCTCCTCCGGCGGATGGCCCCCCTTTCATTGGCGAGCGACAGAGTGGCGGCTCGGCCCGCAGCGAGGCGATAGACAGGGGGGAGAAGGACTCATCATCTCGTGCTGCTTGAAGATCGATGTGAAAGGACGAGGAAACGAATGAAAGCGAAACCGAAAACACAGCCGGAGAGGGGAAGCCGAGTGGTGGGCGATGAACATCGAAGGACACGGCGATCCGAATCGGCACGACTTTCCAGCAAGGGGGCCTGCCGACCACCGCCAAGTGCTTGTCGCATGGGACGACACAGCTGACAATCACTCCACCAATTCTTTGCGCCAAGTGGGAGAAGGACGGGGGCACCCGTTGGAGAGTGGAAATAAAAAGGGCGATGGTGGATGAGAATGGGGAGGAGCGGACCAACGGAAGGGAATCGAAGTGGCCCGCGATGACGAAGCCGGATGTGGCTCCCGCGGAAAGGGGGCACGGGAGGGAGCAAGGAAGGAAGGAAGGGAGGAATTGTCGCGTGTGGGAACGAGTTTCTATGTGCCTCAGCGACAACCATCACAGCGACGACGATTTCATTGTGCGGATCAAACGACAGAGCGTCATTCGGGGAAGAAACTAGTACTTTGCCACGACGTTGCGATGCAGCGAAGGCCGCCGCCGGCTAACGACGGCGAAAAGAAGCAAGCAAACGAGGAGGCACATTGCGATGCCCTTGCGCCGGCGAAGCCAATCCTGAAAAGGGAGGCTCATCCTCATCACGAACGCGGCGAGTCGGGTGACGGAAGGAATTCCCGATTGTCGCCTGCCGGCGGCGTCCTCCTCCAAGCCCCTCAGCCGATGCTCCAGGCAGCTAAGGCGTATGAGTAACTCGCGGAACTGATCTTGCGTCAACCGGTCGCAGCGCCAGCAGCTCGCCGAAAGTGGGACGATGGCCCCTGCCCCACCACTGCGGCTCACGACCGGACGGAGCTCTTCACTGGGGGGGAGAAGCAGGTGGGACTGCGTGGACGTGCTCGCTGGCTGGACCAAGTCCCCCGGCCGCAACGGTGGGGCGACTGCCTGCGACAAAAGTGCGGCTGGATTCAACGGCGGCAAGAAGGCCGCGGCGTTCGGCCTCAGGCTCGCGACGACGTGAGTCGGGCGTTGCTCGCAGGCGTCGAGGGGCTCCATGGTATCTTGACGCTGAGGGGGGGTGCCGAGCTCCCCGGCCTCAGGTTCGTCGTGCGGCAAGCCACGCGAGGGTTGCATTGCCAGCGCGCGCGTCGCGGCCAGCACGTCGCTGACCGTACATCGTTTGGTACCCGCCGGCAGTCGTGCGGCCTGAGCGCCTCCTTCCCACGCGCCATCGACACAGGCCGCTCGACCTACCAACGCTGGTGCTCGTGCAGCCGGGGGCGGCGTGCGAAAACCTTGTTCGACATCGGCCATAATCGGGGAAATGCGAGGCATCAGGTCTAACGAAACCGCTGCGCTGTCGGAAGTGGCGGGCAGCTCTAGAGACGCACGGGACGCGGCGGCCTGGCGGCGGCGCGTGGCGAGCCGCGCTGCGGCGTTGTCCGAGACGCTGAACGCAAAGGACCCGTCGTCGCCCCCGGATGTCGTCAGTTCCGCACGGCAGCCCCAAGCGGCGGTTCGTGGCCGGTGCGAATAATACGGGGCAGCGACGCCTACCGCGTCTGGGGGAGCAAAGAGCGACCTACGTGCATCTCCCCGGAAGTCGGGTGGCGGCGGTGGATCAAGCCCACACCGATGATCATACTCATCGCCGTCGCCCGGGAAGATAGGGATAGTAGCCCGGTCGCGCGAGTCAACGGCCTCGCCGTCGTCGTGGCCGATCATTCGAGAGAGGAACAGCGATGGTACCTCTTGGCTCCGCGATGCCGGGCTGCGTCGCGCGGCTTGCAGTGACCACGACGCCAACCGGCTGTTCGGGTGGCGTAGCGCACACAAGCTGGCCGGGGACAAATAGGGCACGGGTGACAGGCTTGCCGCTCCCGCCGCGTCGTGAGACGGTGAACTGCATATGCCGTCGGCATTGTCCATCAGCATGGACGACTCCGGGGGGACCCCCACCGGGGCCCCAGCGACGGCTGCCACTGAAAGACGCCGCGAGACGGGATAGCAGGCGGCTGGTCGGCGGGTCAAGGCGCCACGGAGCGCCCCGGGTAGCAATCCGCAGCCAAGACCATCCGTCCGGCTCTCGGCACTGAACTCGTTTCTTCCACCCGCACCCGGCCAGCAACTGGCGGAAGCACGATCAGCTCCCGTCGCAGCGACGTCACTAGCCGGTCGACCCGGCTCCGGCGAACGGGAGCCGCCTTCACGCTGAATGCTCCTCGGTTCGGCACGACGAACCGGTATTTGTGGCCGAGCGGCAGCCTCGGATGACTCCGTGTGGTGGTGGCACAGCCGCGACAGCTCATCCTCCGTTCGCGTGCGCGGCACGCTGCGGTGGGGCGATTCAGGAGGGCAAGGTGGTGGACATTCGCACATCACTGACGACGCCTTGTACGCCATTACTTCGTCGCCTTCAGTCTATACTACCGCGGGCTGCCTTGAACCCACTCTCTGTCCTTCCTTTCCCTTTGTGTCGGTTCACACAAAACAAAACAACAGTATGAGGGGGCGACGACCTCGTTTTGGAACAACCACAGCAGATGGCAGTCTCTCGCGCGGATTTCTCTCTCGCTGTCGCTTTCGCTATCGCTATCGCTGTCGCTGTCGCTGTCGCTCGAATACATTGTTGAAGGTATGGAACTGATGAGCAACGAGTTTCACACATTGGGAGAGGAGGGGCCACGAACGGACGAGAGAGCACAGAGCGAGTAAAATCGCACTCGGGTGGCCCTCGGTGAAAACCGCAAATGCACGCAGTGACAAATCACTCCAGACGTGCGCTCTCAAAACGCCGTGGAGGTGGTGTTGTTGATGCCGTAGAGTCGCATCAGCCGATCGAGCTCCATGTCCATGTTCGACAGCAACTCGTCGAGTTGATCCACACGTGCGATTTCATCGGCCATCAGGGACTTCACGACGGTCTCGACGGTCTCCGCCATGCGACGCTTCTCCGTTTCCTCGGTTCCCTTGCGCATGTCGTCATACTCGTTCATCAGGTTGTCCCACGTGTACGTGAAATAGTGCTCGCTGAGACATTGGTACGTGTCCTCTGACAGCCACAGGTTGATGTCATCGTAACACATGACGGCAACGAGGTCCTCGCTCTCGGCTTCACCGGCGCCGGTGTTCTCCGCCATGGCCAAGATGCGCTCCATTTCGGTTTGCGCGGCGGCGTAACGATTGATCCGCTCTTGCTCCGCGAGCAACAGTAGGGCCTTTTGCTTCTCCTCTAGTTGCGCGATAACGTCCCGCAATAAGACAGGCTCCGACTTTCCCTTGCACACGTTGCGGAGCATGCGGGCCACGTTCGACGGACGGAAATAGGACTTGGCCTGCTGCCATGCGCGCAGCACCACCTCATCAAACGGCTGCGAGAAGGCTTTCCCCGACGTCTGAGCGAACGACTCGGTAATCACGGCGATTAAAAAGTTCAGCAGAAGGAACAGCGCGAGGATAATGAACGTCCAAAAAAACGCGCCCGCGAGGAAGCGGTTCTCATTGCGCATGGCCTCGTAGTCGATGTCCCCAACCAGCATGCGGACGAGGGAGGACATGGACACGCCCAGCGAGCGGAACCCGCGGATGTTGACCCCGAAGAGCGACCAGCCGGTGATGGCGTAGCCGAAAATCACCGTGATGAAGAGAACGAGAATGCCAAGAATGGATTGCTGGCACGCCGCGAGGGTGCGCGTCAGGACGTTGAGCTTGCTGTTCAGGCGGACGTACTTGAGAAGCTTGAGGAAGATAAGGATGGTGTTGACCGCACCGCCATAGACTTGCGACTCATACAGCACCTGCAGGCGGTCCAGGTATGGGGGATATCCGTCCGGGAACGGCAGCGCCAAATTGTTCGCGGCGCTGTTTGAGACGCTCCACCAGGACCAGCGGATGATGAACATCGCGATGAAGCAAATCAGATTGGTGAGCTCGAGCACGCTCCAGAAATCGGTAATGTAACCCAACAGCGACAACTCCGGGTTGCGGTACGCACGGACACCGTCGTAAATGTAGACGAAGACCCAATAGAGCACGTAGGCGAGGAAGACGAACTCGAGAGCGATGGCGGCCGCGTCACTGCTGGAGTAGACTTGAAACGAGCGAAATTGCCACTGGTTGGTCCACGCCCCAGGCGGGGCCGCTTCGTTGTAGAGCTTGATGCTGTGAAAGCTGTCCGTGGACGGGGTGTAGACGAAGTACTCCACCGCCACGAAGCGCGTGGACCACTGATTCACAAAGCAGTCGTTCGCCGCTAAGCTCACGACGGCTTTGGCTTGATCGCAGGACGCGGAGAAAGGGATCTCGACCATGTACCCGCCGCAGTGGTAGATGCCCTCGATGGCGGAGATAGGCACTCCCGGGATATCGCTGCACTGCTTGTAGGCGAAAAGCGGCGGCCCGGTGGGGTCCAAGGGATTCGTCTGATTGCAGCGCAGCCCATCCTTGGTTTCGCTGCCGGTCGAGAGGCCCGAGTAGCAGGCGCGGGGCAACAGCGTGGTGTTCGCCGGGTAGAGGTCCTCGAGCACCGTACACGACGTGTTGCTGACGTGCTGGGTGCGGATGCGCAGAGACCCCAGGTGAAAATTTTGACCGACCGGAGCGAGAAAAGCGTACCGCGTGCTCGAGTTCGCTGGGGTGCAATCCCATATGCTCGGCACGAGTGTGTCGGTTGCCCACGATTGCCAGTCGCCGGCATTCCCTATCGTTGGGTAGTCTTTATCCAGCTCAAGCCACAGTCGCTCACCGGCGAGGACTTGCTGCTGGTACAAGGCGAGCTGAGTGGTGACGAACGGGTAGCTCGGCCGAAACATGGCCTCGCGGACGCTCCGTAGGACGTAAAAATTGCCCTCGATGTCTCGTCCCACGATGAAGTAGAAGATGAAAAGGGCCAAGAAGGGGACGAACTTGATGAAATCCGACGTCAGCTCGGAACTATCGACGGACAACCGGAGCCGGTCGATCACGAAGCGAATGGGCAGTCGCGTCTCTCGGCGTAGCTGACCCGTGCGCTGCAGAGAGACGTCGTTGTTGTTCGCGCCTCCAGCACCCGCGCTCTGACTGTTCTGGTTGTCTTCCAGTCGGCGGCTGGCAGTGACGGAGCTCCGCCGGACGAAGTTGCCCGACGCCATCACGCCGCTGTGATTGTTGCCGCCCCCTCCTCCTCCGCTCTCCTCCTTTGCAGGGGAGGCGTCGGATGCCCCGACCGTGCCTTGGGCTCGAGCCGCGCTGGTGAAAAACTCAGTGCCGTCCGTTTCATCGTCGGCGTTCTTCGTTGCCATATGGAGCCGCGAGGGTCGATAGACACAAGCTAGGGAGATCTTTTGTGTTTGCTGTTTGTTTCTCTCGCGGTTATTTTTCTGTTCGCTGTGCGATTTCTGACACGAACGCAACATGGGTGCGAACAAATTGTAGAGGGCGGCACCGCAAGACCGCCGTGACGGGCTTTACATACGGCAACACATCGATGCAATCGGCATCCGTACGAGAGAGTATGACTACCCACCCGGCAAAAAAAAGAGTCGCGAAGTGTGGCACCCTGGAACTCACTGACGAGGAGGAGCCCTCAGTACCTTTCGGCATCGAATTCAGCCTTCACAACGCCCCCCCTTTGGCCAGTGTTGGGTTCTCAACGCTCGCGAGGAGGAGCCAATGCGTCTGCACACGACGGGAGGAAGCGGAGCGGCGGAGAGACACAAGGGACGCGTCGTTCGGACGACTAGGCTTTCGGTAAAGCATCTAGAAACCGCTTAGCCTCCTCTCGACAAATTGTCATTAGGGTTCGATCGAACGACAACGCATAGGACGAGTCGTACAAGGAAATACCACGGGCGACGGGATCGCCAGGCTTTGTGTTGGTGTCCCCCCCATCGCCGTCGGTGAAGCCTGCCAGCCGCCCGACATGGTCTCGAAGCGCTCTCATCTGCTGAACGTCAAGCGCTTGGCCTGCGACCTCCCGTTGAGAGGTAAGTTTCGCCAGCGCGACACGACAATAGCGCCCGTGGTATCCGGTTTCCCAGATTTGCGCCAGTACGTCTGGGGTAATCAGCTGCACGCACTGCGGGTGACGTGCCTGTGACGCGGCGGCTGTGGCGATGGCCGCCGTCACGACGGCCGCAGACGCATGCGCCACCCGAGTCGCGTCGTCGCCGGCGGCCGGCGCGTGGTTCTTCAGGACATCGTTGACGACTTCCAGAGCAGAATCAAGTCGCGTGATGTCCGCAAGAGTGGCCGACGGGCGGCTTTGCCGATGATCGGCGATGAGCGCGTGCGAGAGTGCGAATAAGTCGACACCTATCTCGACCGCAAGACGAACCTGCTCGCGATGCGACATGCCTGGACCGCTCAACAGCCTGAGAAGCTCCCCCGCGACGGCGTCGGACGGCGCGGCTCGTCCGCATAGGTCGACCAGCGCGTCGCGTTGCTTTTGAGCGGGATGGGCGGCAGCCTCCAGGAGTAGCCCGGAGAGGAGCTTCGCGTCAGGCGACATTCGCGGTAGCGCCGCGACGGCCGCTGCGACCCACGCGCGGCCTCGATGCCCCTGACCGTTGGCCGCCAGCGCTTCGCCAAAGCAGCCCGCCGCCATCGCCTGGAACGGGGTGCGCACCACGACAGGGTCGCGGGTCGTTTGGAGACCAGCCATTTGAGCGGCCTTTTCGGCGGTCAGCAGGTGGGGGACGCGCCAAGGTGACCCGAGCAGCTTCAACGTACGAGCCATCAGACAGCACTTTTGCAGCGCGAGCGACGACGTGCGGAAGCCACGGCCGCCATCGTCGGCGATCACAAGGGTGCCGAGACGTTGATACAGTTCGAGTGCCACGCTGCTCCCCGAGGCACCTTGCAATTCGGCGCTCAACTTGTGCAATTCCCATCTCGTGGACAACTCGGGATCAGTGTTTCGAACGTCGGCCAGCGTTTTCTCGGGCAGCGACCGCGTTGCGTTGAGCATCGTCCCCATCCTTCGCCCCTGGATGAGTTGGCGACACAGCTCGAGCCGATTCGCATCCGCCGCGCCCGCGGAGCGGAGCGCCGCCGATGCTGGTGATTCGGCGGGCGGGTCAACAAAACGCATTGCCTGTTCGGGCATCCCGGCCGCGTCCAGCGCTTCCACGACGTGAATGAGCAGCGGCACATTGCCCGAAGCGATGATGGAAGCTGAGGAGGAGGCGTCGAGGATGCTTTGCAGAGCGTCCACGGGACTGCGCTCCAGCATGGCCTCGAACTCCACGGCGACGGTTGACGTTTGTTGTGGTGCCTGCTGGGGCCTTGTTGCCGGCGGCGCGGCATCACCTCCTGTCGGCACGACCGTGGGGACCATTGCGAAAGCCGTGTAGCCCGCCGATGTTGATGGAGCCGGCGGCGGCAACGGCTCGGAGGTACCGGCAGCTTTCTTCTGACGCTCGTCGGCTCGTCGGCGACCCAAAATTTCCCCCGCTGGCAGTGAGGCCAAGCCCCGCTTCATGTACGAGTCGCCTTTTATCTGGTGCTCCAGTTGCGTTGACGCCTTGCAGCCCTCTGCGAGCATGAGGTACGCTAGGCCTGCTTCCATCGGACACGCGCTCGCCCACTTGTTGGCATCGATCGCGTTCACGTGTTCGATCAGTCGTGCGAAGGGAAACGACTTCTCCAGTCCCATCTCCACGCGTAGCTTAATGCGGCCGAGGATGACCACGTCGGCGGCGAGGACTCTGGAAGTCGGTGACTGCCTCAAGAGGTCGCGCGCCGCCGCGAGGCTGTTGGCAAGGTCGCTTTGCATGTCGGGGAGGTCGGCCCTCGCGGGCGGATGGGCGCAAAGCAACTGGCTCTCATAGTGGTACGCGATCCAGCGGCGATACCGCGGGCACCGGCCGGGTTGCGCCACAGCCGTTTGCAGCTCCAGCGACACCTGCTGCAAATGATAGTCGACGTCGCCGGCTCCGCGGCCTCGACACCCGGCTTCCATCAATTTCAGAAGGGGCAGCTGGTTGCTCTCCGCGCAGCATGTCATGGCATCGCGCAGCCACTTGGCGGCCTCCGACGCCCGGCCGCAGAGCTCCATCGCTTCGCTGAGGGCCACGAGGGCATCGACGAAGAGCGGCTGCGACTTCAGCGCACTATGGACCGCCGCCATGCTGTCGGCATAACCAAAAATAGGGTATAGCGCCTCGATCACCTTGTCCGGGTCCAGAGAGTCCACTTTGGGGACCGCCTTTTTGGCAATGTCCCGCCACTTCGCAATCGGGGCGGCATCGGGGCTGGGCACGGATACGGGCGGTGGCGGGGCGGCGGT
>ERZ1292633.1568-Hain-H41-02um-R1-1568-length-24531-cov-5_pt1 | contig 24531 bp, 15 predicted proteins | sample MGYA00564406_ERZ1292633 | MGnify/ENA primary metagenome ERZ1292633 (study PRJEB36523, sample SAMEA6512639) | groundwater metagenome | collected 2019-01-08 | study: AquaDiva: Metagenomics assemblies of 32 groundwater samples | reverse complement strand
GAAGTGTTCAATCCCTTGGGTTAGATTGTCACGCAAGCCTTCAATGTCGCGCAACGCTGTTTCGCGAATCGGATCACGCGGCGCGCCTTTTTCTGAATCACCAACAATGGCTGCCTCGAGCACACCGACCTTTTTTTTGAGCTGCTTCAAAATAATTTCTGAAGGCACCGGGTAAAAAAACATCCCGATGTCCAAGGTGGCGTTGAAGTTAATGACCGGCGCTGACCAACCAACCCCCACGTAACGCGGGTAATTGATCACAAAAATCGTGCGCACATAGGTATCGCCAAGGCGCACCGCATCAGGAGTGACTTCAAACGAAGCCGGAGCAATCAAATCCTTAATCGACACCACCCCGCGCCGATAGATCCGCTCTTCTTCAAGGGCAATGCGCTCTTCGGATGCCCTTAACTGCTCAGGGGTGAGCTTTTTGGGTTCAAGCGGCGCTTGCGCATCTTTAGGGAGGCTAACATTTTTGAGATCAATAGCCATAGTTTATGAACCAACGGCACCGGATTCTTCCATCCGAAGCTTATTTACGTCCTCGAGTTTTTGCACTTCAGCTGATTCTGGGTTGTAAACCGAGTAATACATTTCGATCAGCCCTTGAGTGTCTAGGCGGGCGGCAGCCAAACTCATGCTCGAAAGAGCGCCTCCTAAAATATCCATGCGCTGGTCCAGCTCGTGTTTACGCTCGTCGAATTTGGCCTTAGAAAGTTTCAGCACTTTTGCCGGCGAGAGCACTTCGCCCATACGCACAAAAAAGTTGCGGCGCTTGTTGGTCACAGGATCATACGGCACCACCAAATAAAATCGCTTGGTCATGATTTCCCCAAGTTCAACCAATTGTTGAATGAACGCAATGTACTCACGAATCTGCGTCTTTAACAGCTCATTCATTTGCACGTTGATTTGTTGCTGCATTTCGGTGATGTAGCGATCGATATTCATCTTGCGCGATTGGATCACGATCTGCACCGGGTACTCAATACTATTCAAAAACTGCATGTAGGCTTGAATGATTGCTTTCTGCTCATCCTCACTTTTGAGCGCAAAATTGATGCTCGACACTAAGTACACCCCGCGCACCGTGCCATCTTTCAACACCACCATGTCGTCGCGGATTTCGGCAATATCAAGATAGCGCTGCGTCGCCGGACCTGGTTTTGACTTGGTCATCTTTTTAGCCATAGCTATTCGTAGTCTTCGGGATTGTAGACCCCGCCGGTGTTAACCACCATCGTGAGTTCAGCCAGACGGCTGGCAGTCACCGCAGCTTTACGCGGCGGCAAAGGTGGCGGCAACTCCTCTTCGGTCTTCATGAAGATGCGCACTTCGCTATCGTTCAAACTCTTGTCCCACACACGCAGTTGCGGTTTGCGAAAGGTCTTCACAATGTTGAGCACAAAGTAATGGAACGGTTGACCATTAACTCGAACAAAGGCGAACACCAAGCCCACAATAAGAAATGGAATCGCCACCAACAAAAACTTGCCAAAAGTCAGCAGTTTGAAGAGCAAGGTATCGGTGAGCAACACGACCAGCAAAATAATAAATTGCCGCGCCGAAATCGGCCCGATAATTTTGTCCTCGACGTCAATAAATTGAGGGACAACAAACTGCTCAGGCATGTAGCCCTATTGTATCAGAAACGGAGGCTGGTGTTGAGCTTGACCACCGCCCGGACGTCTTCGGCGGTCAACGTTGGCTTACCTGACGCCTCACGTTCTTTAACTACTTGTTCCACAGCCTTCCCTGCGCGGAGCGCTTCGCCAGAAAGAGATACGTAGAGTTGATAGATCTCGGAGCTGCGCCAGGCTTTCACCCCCTCGACCATTTTGGCATACGATTCGCCGCGTAATAATTCAATTTTGTCTTGGATCTTGGCCGCTGCTTGCGACGGATCGCTGGCTAACCGACGGAAATCGACCAGGTTCATGTTTTGCAACTCTTCGACCGGCCCGACCAACTTTTGGACGTATTTAACATCAGCCACTTGCGGCCGCTCGCCGCGGACCACGGGGGGAAGACTCACCTGCGAAAGTTTTGGCATCACCGGTTTGGGTGCCGGCGGCGTCAACGACTTGCCGGTCAGGCTTTCGTAGCGCTGAGCCAGTTCGGCCTCGCTGCGCTTTTCTTTGTCCATTTTGGCTTGCTCGCGTTCGGCCTGCATTTTGGCAAAACGCTCTTTGTCTTCGGCCACCATCTTACTGCTTTCGTTTTTGAGTCCGTTGACGACGCTCTCGATCTCGGCTAGAACCTTAGTCGCCTCCCCTTCCGAAAGAGCTAACCCGCCATTTGCGACAGGGCCAGCGAGCAACGCCTTAGTCTCGAGACCATCGCGCAGATCGCGCAAGCGGGCAAGAACAATATTTTTGAATCGTATTTCCAACTCAGGTGAAGCAAAAGTGAGTCCAGAAACTTTCAAAATTTGCTGAGGTGCATTGCCAATCTCCACGCGTGGTGCTGCCGCTTCTTTGATTTTTTGTGTCGCCTTTTTAATCTCCAGGTCATCATCTTTTTTGAGAGATGAGGCCGTTTTTGTGGGCGCGACAACAACAGTCGGCTTCTCAGGCCGTGGAGCTTTTGGTTCAGCCTTCCGAGGCATTTCGCCAATCACAATTTCGACCGCAGCCTTTTTCTGATCAACCAGCGCAATTAACGCCTTGGCTTTGTCTTCTGGAAGATCAAGTCCGCCCACTTTGGCCGATCGGGTCATCATCGACACTGCTTGATCGGCTGTACGCACAGCGCGCAGATAAGAAACAAGAATAAATTCGAGCCGACTTTTAAGATGCTCATCTAACGAAACCACTTGAGCCACCTCGGCTTTGACAAAGGCTTCTGGGGTGAGCTTGGGTTTTTCAAGTGCTGGCGCGTTATACGCTTTGGTGTCGATCCCGAGGCGGGTGACTTCAAGATCCAGCCCGGAAATAAATTCTTTAAGCGGCAACAACCGCGCGCCAACCAAATCTTTAGCGATCGCCAACGAGCTCGCATCGGGAACCCCACTCGCTTCCTTAATTTTTGCCGGCAAATCCGCAATCGAGAGGACCTTTAACACCACGTCGTCAGCCAAAACTAACACCGCCACAAACTGATCGTCTGTGAGGTGGTACTTCTCGAGTGCCTGACGCGTCGGCTCCTCTTTGCTGCTGTCAAAGAGATAGTCCGTCACCGCCGGCGGTAACGTTTGGTAGAGAGCTGTGCGGTCCATAACGTTTAGGCATTACCTCCTCGGCCCGCGCGCTGCTGGAACTTTTTCACGGAAGCGAGTTTTTGGGCTTTTTCCTCAGCCACAGTATTGCGATCAATGGCTCTCGAAAGAATATTAATCGTGTTAACCAAACGCTCCTGTTCGACGCTTCCAGCCGGAGCGGCAAAATAGCGCTGGCTTAGGCGATCAATGTTCGAAGCTTGAATAGCATTGGCCACCGCTTTTCCAATATCTTGAGTGATATTTGCTTCTGTGAAAGCGCTGCCTAGATCAAGCACAACTTCTGGCGTTTCTTTAACCACATCTTCGAGAGCTCGCGACCGCGCGGCCTTCTCGTTCGCATCCCCTGCAAACTCACCATCATTGTAGCCAGGAAGAATACCGGCCTTAATACCGGCGCGGGTGGTGTTGCGTAAGACTTCTTCCTCTCCACCTGCTACGGCGCTTGCCGCACGATCATTCACACGATCATAAAACTCAGCACGAAGGGCTGGGGCCTCACTAATTGCCTTAAGAACTTCGGCCGGGGGACGAGAACCGGTCAGCTCAGCCATAACCAATGGATTTTGCAGGTGTTCAGGAGTGAGGGCCCCATTTTTAATGTCGTTCGCGGTCAAACCACGAAGGGTGGCGGAAAGTGAATCGATAGATTGCTGAATAGGGGCAAAAGCCGCCTCGAGTGGAGCAAGGGCCGCGCTAGCACGTTCTTCCACCTCGCGTGTACGCATGACTTTCTCCTCCGGATTCATCACGCTGGATTCCACCAAAGCAAGCTCCACATCCCTTCTCCCCTCGATTGCCTCAACTTCTCGCGTGATTCTCTCCATTTCTGGGGCACTTCCGGCCACACCAGCCACTGATGTATCGATGGCTTCACGTTTCTTCCCAGCAACTTTAGGACCATTGTCTTTGAAGAATGCTTCCACACTTGGGGAACGTCGACCTTCGGTCTGCAAGAGGTCGAGACCTGATTTTCCGGCATTTGATCGCCCAGTAACCTCCCCGAGAACCTCCATGAAAAGTTCGCCATCCGCGGTCAAGACACCGTTCTCATCGGTCTCAAAGTTCTGACCTTGAATGCGGCGCATCTGCTCCGGCTTATCAATCATGGTATTCAATTGCTCCTTCAACGCCTTCTTCATATCCGCACGACCTCCATCAGCCTGAGTCGCATCGCGCTTGGCTTTGGCAGCAAGAATTGGGAAAGCGATCAAACTTTCAGCACCAACTTTATCTTGAAACTTATCTGGCATGTCCCCCATATCTGGAAGAACTGCCGCGGCGTTGTCGAGCGCTTTTTTATCAATTTTATCGAACTTTTTCTTCTTCGTGGTAATAGCAAGACGGGCGTGACGAATCCGCATTTGATTCATTTTGCTAATACCGAAGCTCTCCGGGTCCGACTCGGCAAGAATTTGTAAGTTAGCAAAGTCCATTGCGTCGTTGGCTTTAGCTGCTTGTTCCCACTCATGTTCGGAATGAACATTCTGAGCTTGCAATGCTTTGAATCCAATATTTTGAATGCCTCGACCACCAGGAATGCCTCTTGCAGCGAGCTGACCACCAAAGTCGCGAATACGCCCGCCGTACTCCGCCACTTTCTTATGCCGCCAGTCAGCCGCACCTTTTGTGTTCCAGGTGGCAAGGCCGGCCCCGCCGGCCGCGGCCAGACCAATACCAGCAGCCGCGCCACCACCCGCGAATAGCGCCGGTACAGCGCCCACTTTCCCGAGGCCGCGGGCCAATCCTGGAATCCCTTTGATTCCAGCGGCGGCCATGCTCCCGGCCCGGCCGCCGATCGAACCCGCGGTTTGTTGCGAGACTTCAAAGCCGGCGAACAACAAGGCGATCGCAATAATCAAACTGGTCATGTGCGGGGCATTGAACGCCTCAGAGATCAAACCAAAACTGGCTGCCTCACCATTAGCATCAACCTGCTGCGTAAAGCCTTGATTCTCGGCAAGACTTCCGCCTGAAGCGGCGGCTAGCGATAACCAAACAAAGAAAGTGAGAATCGGACCAAGCGACACCGCAGAAGTAAACCGCTTCCACCAATCGGCGTAATAACTTTCGGCCGGGCCAACGACGCCTTTTGCTCCACCCAAGAAGAACGTGAGCGGCGAGACAATAATCAAACACCACAAAATGACAATACGGAAAGCAAGGAGCGCAGCGAGCACAACCATGGTCGCCAAAATCACGAAGGTCAGAATCATGGTCAGAAACGAAGCAACGAACAAGTCAAAAATAAGATCCGCGTTCCCTTCATTCAACGAAATAAAATTGAGATGCGACTCACTAAAGTTATTGAGGGCATCAAGACCAAATAATTGAATAAAGTTGCCGCCAGCGACATCTGAAATCGCATTCACAAAGGTGAGCATGATCACCTGTCCGAAGTCGATAAAAATTCCAGCAATGGTCCGGGAGAAGTTGATAACGATAGCCATGATCAGTAGTCGCGGGACTTGGTGCTTCCAATCAGCCTTACCCAAACTGAAGATGGTCTGGAAGGCGATGATCATAAGGATCACCACGAAGAACATGTTCACAAGATCGCGGACCACTCTCCATCCTTGTTCCACCACTGGCGAAGAAACAAAGCCGTTGTACTGCATAATCGGCACAATCACCACATCAATCAGCACCACGATCAACTTGGTGACGCCGAGGGAGACGTAGTTAAACATCTGGGCCACCCAAATGGCGAGTTGCTCACCCCAGCCAACAGACGTCGGGGCCGAGGTGGCCGCCCGAGCCATTGATGGGTGGGCGACAACAATCACCAAGACCAAAACGCAAAAGACACCGAAGAGTTCTCGGCGGTGAAGGCTGAGCCAGGTGTTAAATTGCTGCATCGCAACCCGCAGCTTGTGCATACTGATGGAAAGTATAGCACAAAAGAAGGTGGGCGGTTGAGTCCTTGAGCTCAACCGCCCGGAAGTCACGTGGCGCGCAACCCTGAAACGCACCTCAAGGACGTGAAACGTTCACGGAATCAGGAAGTACCCGTCCCCGCCGGTCATGCAGGGGTCGCTCGACCAGGCCGCGTCGGACCAGGGGCGGGTCTCGACCGAGACGGCGGCGCCGTCGACAGTCACGCTCCCCTGCCAGTCGATCGACGAGCACTCGTTGTTGTAGGCGGCCCAGGCGACCACCGCGCTCCCCCGGGCCATGAACCAGGCATTCATCTTCACCTCCTCGCCGGAGACAGCCCGAACCACGGCGCACATCTCGGTGTCGCCCGAGCGCGCGCTCGCGGCCGGGGCCGTGTTCCACAGGGTGAAGAACCCGCCGTCGAGGTAGAGCTCACCCGAGCCCATGGTCACCCCAGGATCGTAGCAGATCTCGACATCGTCGTCTTCGACGCCGGTGTCGGTGTTGCCCGTGTCGGGCTCGTTGACCTGGTTGCCGGGCAGCGTGCCGTGGTTGTGGTAGTAGCTGTTGGCATTGGTCTGCGTTCCCGTCGTACCACCCTCGTCGAGCTCGACCGACCCTTCGGTGGTACAGGTCTCGAGGCTGGCGGCGTCGATGCAGTAGTAGCCAGCGGTGCAGCTCCCAACCGCGCCCTGGATGGCCCGAACCAACCCGTCGTCGACGGTCAGGATCGGCCGCGTTCCGAATCCGAGCTTCAGGAACACTTCCCAAGACTCGATCGGCATGGCCACCCCGTCCGAGATCACGTAGACGTCGCTCTTCGACGCCTCCTTGACGAGGTTGCCTTCGGTGAGCGTCACCGAGCCGTCGCTGCTCGTCTTGCGTTCGGGCGGGTCGTTGGCTGACACGATGGTCGCTCCGACGTCGTAGCAGTCGAGCTCGTCCGGAGTGACGAGGACCACGTCGCGGAAGTCGAAGCCGAGGTCCAAGAAGACCTCCTCGGTCTCGATCCACCGACGCGTCCCCTCCTCGAGCAGGTAGACGTTGTTGTCGTCCGGCGTCTTGACCAGGCTCCCGTTCGGGTGCCAGGTGCCCACCCCGAGCTTCGAGGCGTAGACGTGCCCGCTCTCGCCGCCGCAGATCACGTCCTCCGAGGCCAGGGTCTGCCCCTCCTCCCCGCTCGTCACGTCGTCCACGAAGTAACTCGTCGGGACCGACGCCCCGAACTCGGCGAGCTCGGCAGCCTCGCCCTCGTGGAGTCCCACGTGGATGTGGTCGCCCGAACAGGCCCCGGTGCATCCCTCGTAGCCGATGATCTGCCCAGCCGCGACCTCGCTCTCGTCCTCGACGAAGATGTCGCTCAGGTGACCGACGACCACGTAGGTCCCGTCGCCCCGATCGATATTCACGTGGTAGCCGAAGTTCTTGGTCGCCGACTCGGTGTGCACGTGTGCGGTTCCGCCGATCGGCGCGAACACGATGTCGTTGACCCCGTTCGGGGTATCGAAGTCGAGATCGTACTCGGTCGAGGTCCCGTCGTGCGAATAGCTCCCATGCGCCCCCTGGGTGCAGAGCGTCTGGTAGCCTTCGGCGAACGGCAGGTCAAGGACAACTTCCTCGTACCCGCCGGCGTCGCCGACGCCACCCAGGTCGCCGTACGGGTAGTGTCCGCACCCCGCGAGCATCGTGAGGGCCTCGATGAACGTCAACAAAAAAACACTCAGGTACTTCAACACGCGTTACCTCTTGTCTGATTGCCCGAGATGGGCGGAAGATTCAGCCACCATGACCTCCTCCTCCCGCGCCGCGCCAGTACTTTCGCAGCGTCGGGAGACGGACGTGTTGGAAATGTGACCCCGAATCCGTTGTCTACGTACCTTTGTGGCTATCATCCAGACGTAGCCGCCACAGACCGTTCGAAGAGAACAGGGATCAGCGCAACATTTCCGATCTCATGGTTCCAATCTATCTTAAAAAACCGCGTTTGTCAACGGTTTTTTAGCTAACTTTAGCAACTTTTTGTTACTGCTTACAAACACCTCGCTCCAAAACATTTTATTTGATCAATAGATCCGGCAACGAAAATCTGTCAGTAATTAATAACACCGCCCATCAAAGTCTGTGCATAAATAGGGCGTTTGGACCCAAAAAACAACGACACGTTGGTCAGTAGGCAAAAAAGGCCGTGGAGTCGGCCCCCTCTTTCAAATCTTATCCACAGGCCCTATTTGACCCCCTAATATTGACTTTTTAGGGGTTTTGTGCTATAGTCATGTTGAGGCATTTTGCCTGTCTGTTCCCTAGAAATACAGTGGATTTAGCCAAGATCCTAGGTATTTCTGGCGAACGGACCGGCGCTTGTGCTGATTCGTTCTTTTCCACCCTTGGAGGTCCCAATGTTCCTCGCGATCGCCCTGGCCGCGTGCCAGAACCCCACCACCGAGACCGAGGGCACGCACACCGACGTGACCTCGACGAGCTCGACCACCGTCGCAGCGACCCTCGCCTCCGTCCGCACCCTCGCGTCGCTCGGCGACGAGATGGTCGATACCACCGAGACGAGCACGTCGGGCATCGCGGTCAAGGTCACCGGCGACGGCGCCACCTACTACGTGGACACCACGTACAAGGGGCAGATCGCCGAGGGCGCCACCGCGACCATCGACCACTACGAGGGCAGCGTCCACTTCGTGAGCAACCCGGTCACCGTCGGCAGCGACGAGACCGTGCTCCGCGACTGCGTGGACCTCGCCGGCGAGTGGGCGTGCGGAACCAACCAGACGTCGATGACGGTCAACGCGCAGACGAGCTGCACGCCGAGCTCCACCCTGACCGCGGGCCTCTCGATCGATGGCTTCCACCTCTGGTCGGACGACATCGATGGCATCATCTCCGAGGACGGCAAGACGATCACGTACATGGCTTTCGGCAACGATGGCTCGTACATGGGAACGTCGACCTGCACTCGCAAGTGAGCCGCGCTCCTTCCCCCACCCCTTCCATCCTTCTCACCCCACCTCCTTCTCGACCGGCCTTGGGACACCACCAACGGCCGGCTTCGACTTTTTATAACACCTACAGTAAACCTGAGGTGTGTTTTTAATTTACTTAAAATCGAAAAACGGAGCCGCATGGCCCCGCCTTTCGCTTTTCTACGGCTCTACCACTATTACTCCTTCGTAGTAAACCCAAGGGTTATCCTCCGCTTCGCTAGGGAACTCGGGGTTGTTAGGCCTGTTTAAATCGCACTCATCATTTATATCAGTGCTGCTTGATATGTCTCCGTCATCATCATAGCACCCCGCAGTTCCATCTGTACCGGTAACTGTATCTGGGCACACCCCCGTACACCACCCCCAGTTATCACGCACATGCACACGAGGCTGGAAGGCGCAAGAGTCGCCCATGCGGCAGGGAGAGACATCGAGGTTGCCGTCGCCATCACTATCACCACACTCATCTGTCATAGCATCAACCTGTGTCGCCGAGCAGGTGTAGACGTGCTGGACGTTGAAGTAATTGGATTCACAGGCCGCTGAAGTTTCACCCCAGTTATCGGCAGTCGTATCATCACAGAACTGCTGGTTTGTCTCAGACATCCCGCGGCGATTTTTGTAATAGTTATCATCAGTAATACTTCCGACCATCCCGCTGTCATCTTGCCAATCAACAATGACGCGACGGATGGGCATTTGGTTCGGATTGGCTTCGACGAAGAACTTGAGATCGGACAAGAACTGCCCACCGGTACCCGTCTGGTTAATGCTGTTCCTGCCGTTCACAGAGAACGTCCCTTCTTTACCTTCACGACAATACTGGCCTACGCACACCGATCCCACGGCACGGATGACCGGGCCAGATGGTGCTCCATTCGTATTGGTGTCTCCGGTGTCCGTAGCGTCGAACGATCCGATGTTGATTGCGCTGCCATCATGATCGGTCCAAGACGTATTATCGGGGCTATACGTTCCGCGGCTGTCGCTCACCGCGAGCACATCACCATCACTCCACAAAGAGGCATCAAGAACACGGGCGAAGATTTCGTTAATACGATTGAGTCCTGTTGAAGTGGTGTCGCCATTGTAGTTGTAGTTCCAAGGGAAGAGATCGCCGCCCTCGTCCTCGTCAGGTTCAACACCAAGCTCAACGAACGATCGCGCCTCTGGAGCAGCATTATCTAAGAACCACGGCGGACCAGTCTCAGTGGTCGTGCAGCTCGCGAAAGCTGATCCGGTAGGCAACTCAAGATTATCCAGATCCCAAACCAGACCGAACGAATTTCCCTGATAATAATTATCCTGGGTGATACATTGAGCGACACCGACGGGGTATGGATCGATATATCCATTTTGAGTGTTCGGATCGACAGAGGCACCATACCGAGCCGTGGTTGTGGTTTGGGTATAGGCAAGTGTAGCCGGGGCATCCCCGTCAATCGCAAACCCAGAGCCGTCAAACAGGAGACGATCGGTCCAGGCAAAGTTTTCTTTGGTACTTGCGACCTGAACGATGGACTCACAGGCCATGTAGGGGCGCCCGCCGAGTTCCAAATAATGGAAGCCGAAAGAGTCTCCGTCAGTAAATATAGATTGGGGAAGCGTACCGAACGTTTCTTCGTAGCGCTCTTCAGTAAACTCGACGCCACGAACGTAACAGTCTGCGTAACTGTCAGCAAGGGCATCGAAGACTTCTGGATCGTCGTCTATCACTTGGTAGACCGCTTCCGCATCTCCGTAATTAAACCCACTAGTAATCCTAAAGATGTCCGCATCGGAAATATCGCGCGGGTCATTAGCGCAGGCCTCCCCGAAATATGCATTCAGAGGATCAACGTGGTAGGCGCCTTCAGGAACACAGAAGTACGGCTGATCATTATCATCGGGAGTTGATTCAATACACTGATACGCATAGGTATCTGCCCCAACAGCGTTACCGCCACTGGCATCTCCGCAGCGCCCCACGACGCCGAAATATCCCGCAGGACAAGCCACATTATCCCAACCATCGTATCTATTGCCCGTTGTGCAATCTCCATGGGTTTCAGCACAGGCAATGGAGAGGGGGATAGAGTCGTTGGCACCGATTATTGACGGCGTTAGGTCGACATACATCCGTGGCTCTGCGCAGTAGAAGGCATCGGTGAGTGGATAGCCGGCCTCAGTCGACTTGCCATAGATGTCTGATGCGCCGCTTGGGCGGTCAATTGGGAGCCAGGCAAGACAGGCGTAGGAATCGCGATCAGCATTGACCGTGAGGGCCGTGTCGCGCTCCAAGCAATAACCATCAAGACCAACCGGAGCCTGTTGACCGCTGCGCAGAGTGCACAGTCCTCCGCCAGTTGTTTCACAATCACTAATCGTGACAGTTAAAGCGCCTCTGGTGTTGCCTTCTTCGCAAACCGCGCCATCATGAACTCCGCCAACGCACAGGTAGTCCGGGGGTGTAGTTCCTTGATCAAAGTATTTAACAACACTGCCATATTGCACTTTCTCATAAGAGCACAGGCAATCTTCGCCATACACGCAGGTGTTGACTTTGTCGTAGGTTGAGACGAACTCATACGGACGCGAGGAGATACCGCTGCTCGGAGTCGAGGTGGTTCCTGTTGATGGATCGGTGGCGTCTAACCAATCCTCCACCACTTCGTTCGGGAATGGTGAAGTTGTTTCTGGCCAACCGCGACAGTCCAAAATTTCTGAAGTGTCGTAACTAAACGGTTCGGCTTCCCCATCGGTGCCGGTGTCGTTTGGTTGAAGCAAACAGTTATTGTTCACGCAGGTACCGGTCTGCGTTATGGCTGACTGGATGCACGATCCGGTCTCATCTGTGTCGGCGACACCGCTACAGTCGGACACACACGCAAACGCGGTCATCGAAGAACAGACTCCGTCGATACACGTATCGTACTCGGAACCGCAATTTGAATCCGTTTCACAGGTTTGGTAATTGCTTGATGTCGTGACCGGCGCCACAGCGCAGAAGCCGGTTTTACAGGTATCGTCGCCTTCACAATCATCATCACCACCACACGCCGCGCCAGTGTCTGCGCAGAATCCAATCGTACAGCTTTCACCAATATCTCCATCGCAAGTACCAGCATCAAAGACCAACCGGAAGTCTTCATCAGAAGAAACACACTCGGATGCCGCTCCACCGCCACAATCCGACGTATTTTCGCAGGCAATAAATGGAAGACTTTCCCCTGCCATGAGTTTCCCGGCATTCACACACCACTTCGGCGGACTCACGTTCAACTGCGACAACTGATCAGCCAGAATGGAACCAGGAATCGAGTAGCCAGAGTATTCCCGGCCATACCAACTCACGTCGCGGGCCGCGTAGCGCTCTGGAGTCAAAATGGTTGGTTCTTGGTCGAGAATAAAGTCAGAACAGGTGGACGATTCCCCTGCCGAAGAGTAGGCATCACAAAGACCAATGTCGTCGCAGACATTTTTGTAGGATTGGGTGTTCTCATCCCACACTTTAGTGGTCGAAGTACAGCTAAACCACTCAGCGCACGCGCGACTGAGATTCACTTTTTGAATTTCATTGGTGTCGTTTTCGAGCGTAGGGACATCAACGTCGTTCGTGCCGTCAGCATCGCTATCAAACGAACCAGCCTGACAGCTTCCCGAGATCAAATCACTGCCATCACTTTCGATGGCCGGACAGTCGGCATTGGTGAGACAAGCGCCCGTGAAGGTGTACAACTCTTGCCCATCAGCACTGGAGTAATCCGTGAATGGATGAAGCAGTTCATTGGAATAGGTACAGCGGCTGGTGCACAAGTCGTAGGTGGTGCCATCGAGCGTGGTGACAGAACCACTGGTCGGACAAGAAACCGGATCAACCAAATCGTAACTGGTAGCATCGCTATAGAATTGATCAGCGTGAACACTTACGAGGTAGGTTGCGCTGGCGTTCGAAGTGAGTTCCGCATTGGTAGTGTTATCGAACAAGACGCAGCCCTGCTTCTGACTCACCTGACCCGAACAGCGCTTGGAGTTTGGCAAACCTGATTCGTCGAGTAAGTCGTTATTCAAGAAGTAATACGACTGCCCAGCGTCCGAAGCGTAGATTTCGCGCTCACTCACGTCAACCGTATCAATAAACTCGGTGCAAAGATCATATTGTTCATCACAACTTGCCACCCAACCGCCGTATTGTTCGTCGCCATTGCGCCACATGGTTGAAGTCGTGCCGCCAACCACGTACGTTCCGTCAGTGATGTTACAGGTGCCAAAGCCGGCACACTCCGCATCGGTGGAACACTCAATAGCACTCCCATCTGCGTCAACCTCCGAGCAGGTGCCGCTGCCGTAGCAGAATTCGTTGGTCCCGGTCCGGAACCAGCCGCCGTAGGTGCCGCCATCAACAAGAACATCTGTACGATATTCACAGGTCTTGGTTTCTGGATTTTTGAAGTAATAGGTGCCGTCTTGAGTGGTATCCCAAGCATCACAGAACAACGCGTTTTGTGAGCACAAAATGTCCGCGTAGGTGTTGACGTTATCGATCACGTACTTGGCGGTCCAGGCGGTGACTTGCGTTTGGTCAGCACTGAAGGTTGGTTGTCCGACCTCCATACAACCCATGACGTCTGAGTCACAAGCAAAGGCGTCATCGGCCACAAAGTAGGTCAAGGTGTCGGGTTGAACCACCCGGGCATCAGGACCTAATTGAATTTCAAACTGATTGGGCGACGACACGACTTCTGATAACAAATTACCGTCAGCGTCGCGTGGCGCGCCGCCATCCACTGTGAATTGACAGCTCGAATCCCCCGCCGCAATGGTGCACCACGTGGTGCCATCAATAACACAATCGGTTGGTGAAGCCACGGCAAGTCCAGTGCGGCCGTCGTTGTATTCGCACGTTAAGTTATACACCGCACCATAGGGCGAATCGGAATTTTCCGTGTTCAAGAAGGCATCACAACCAATCTTTTCTTCACTGCACAGTCGGGTGAACGACTTTAAGTTAGCCGTTGTCCCTTCGCTGTCGCGATAAGCAGCACAACCTAAGTAGTATTGCGGCGACTCAGCCCCTTCTGGGGTTTGATCACAACTGGCTGGGGTGTTCCAAGAATCGCGAATCACCGTGATCTGCTCTTCGGTTTGGCGCAAGGTAATGTTGTCGATGTAGAACGACGCCCCAGAGCTCGCCGCGAAGGCGAGAAGAGCGGTGTCGTCAAACTCTGCCAGATCTCCCGTGTCCAGTGGACCCACAGTGTAGGATTCCCAATTGGTGGAGAGGGTCACCGATTCAAATCCAGTGACAACGCCGGCGCCGTTATCTTCAATGAACTCAGGGGTGATCGTTGTGCCGTCAGCCGCCCCTTTACCCCAGAATGAAAGCACGTAGACTTTATCGGCAACGAGCGCACCACCAAGGGTCGCTTCGGCTGTTGCGGCATAGCCGCCGGAAGAAACCACGCGCAGCGAGTGGCCATCAGTGGCTATTGATTCGTTACTAATTTCAATCGTCGCCCCGTCACCATCATATTCAAGCACGTCTTGATCTTCGAAATCATCTTCATACACAATGCTTGAGTTGCGCCCGGTGCCGCCGGTGTATTCGCGACAACCATTTTGCGTTTCCGGACAGCTGGTAGATTCATCAGGGAAGCCGAAGAAGCGACATTCGCCTGAGCCAGAATCCCAGAAGCCAGAAGCGGCCTCACAATTATCTTGACGCTCCGTAGCGTCGTCACCGAGAATTTCCGTCTTGCGATAGTTGTTGCAAGAGTCGGTCACGGTGACGGTATCGCTAAACTCGCGATAGTGAATGTCACCATCGGCATCGTAGAATTCACGGCAATCGGGATTGGTAAAAATATCCGCATGGGCATCACACAGCGAGGTCGATTCATTCGCCGACGTGTCTTCACAGGTGATCCCTGAAGCTTCCGTTATCCAATTCACACACGGCGCGTCGCTCTGATTTGATTCAAGCAGCGACCAGCTCTTCAACTGGAAGCCTTCGAGGTCAGATCCTTCCCAAGTGTAGTAGGTCGATTCGCTGGCGGTCTGGGCCGTGGTCATACAGGCGCGCAGGTAGGTGTAGTAATCGCGCGACTCGTCTGCCAAATTGGTGAACTCATCACACCCGGCATATTGTTCTGAACAAGCAACGGCCGTGTCAGGAATAAAGTACACCAGGAAAACGCCTTCTGGTTCGTAACGGGTGGCTTCCTGCTTGTAGGTATCGTAGCCCACACATTCTGATGGACACGCATCGAGATCAGAGGTGATCCCGGGCACAGCAGGATCCCCATTGGTTGGCGTATACAGTTCACAACCCACATCTTGAGCCGAACAGATCTGAGCGTAGTTGTCGCACTCGGCCGGATCGGTATCCAAACCAGCACAGCCAAGGTAGGCTGGCGGCAACTTATAGTAAGCGAGATCAAGACTACTCACATCTTCCCCATAGCCTTCGCGGTAATCATGGACATCCTCACCAACTTCGAGCTGGACGCCATCAATAATCACTCCCGAAGCAGCGAAGGTAAGGGTTTGAATGCGTGGGGTTTGTCCTGCCGTCGTGAATGTCGGTGAAGTGAAGGTACAGGTAAATCGTTCGTACGAATCGCTATCGACCGTCGCTTCAATCACGAGAGTGTCATTGCTTTCAATCGTACAGGTGGCGTTCGTAGCGCGAACACTGGTGTCATTCAAATCAACCGCTTCCCCACCTTCAGCAAGGGGCAATTCGGAAGCCATCGCGGCCCCGACCAACACGGCTTCACTGGCATCGGTAGAACTCTTGGCGGCGTAGAAAGAAAGGGTGTAGAAACTGGAAGTCTGAATAGGAATGTTGCGCTGGACAACGATACCAATGGCAGTCGACGATCCAACGACAACGTTATCGTTACCAAACTGAGCTCCACCGTCGGTGTCATACACGGTGCCGCCACTTAACTCCCAGTGATCAGGAACATCGTTGCCATTATCATCACTCTCAAAACTCGGATTCTGAATAAGGTTCACGGCAACATCGTCCGTTTTCTGAATCACTCGGGTACAACCAGCATCACCAGAATCACACTCTTCTAAATTATTATTGAGGTAAATACGACTTACGTAGGCGTCGATCTCACTATCACTTGCTGGCACATCGTTAATGACCGGCCAGTCAAAGGTGCCGTCGGTCTCATCTTTAGTGGTGGCATACCACAAACAACCCGCATTACCTTCGTTACAGGAATCAGGGTCGGTGGTGTTCAAAAGCCAGCTGGCCGCTGTCCCCTCTTCATTTTGGAAGCTGAGACACGTGGCGAATTCCGCTGGACAGCTGTCGCCACGGAAATTCCAGGTGTTCTTTTCGCGAGCGCAGTAGCCGTAGCCACCAATACAATTGCCCGAAGCATCTTCTTGAATACAGCTCGGGGCGTCGACACATTCCATCGCTCGCGAAGAACCGGTGTCGGCCACTAGTTGACCGGGCACCGATGCCTGACATTGCGTCTCGGGATATTTAAGCACCCAGTTGGGATCAATCAAATGACAATAGGGGTAATCTTCGGTGCGTTGACCATCAGGGTCGCAATCGTCAAAAGCGTTCATGACGGTTTCCAAACTGTCTGAACTACTGCCCTGCAAACTCGCGGCCATCTCCCAGCCGACAGGGATCACCCGAGCAAGACGCATGCGCACCAAGTTGGCATAGCAAAAGCCATAGCGATAACAATTTTGATCGATGTTGCGGCTATCGGTCGGGCCAATCAGTGGCCACGAGCCGTTGATCAGGCCTTCTTCCATAGCCTCAGAGAGGGTGAACGGATCGCCAGCATCAGCCCCACCAACCGCGGTCGCAAAATTAGCATCCATCACACAGTTGTTGAGCTGTCGCGTGGTGGTACCTGGGCAGGTGGTAAATTCGCTAATGATGTTGTAGGTGTCGAGAATAATCGGATCGACAGCAAAAATCGTCCGGAAGTGCGCTTCGGCCGCATCGACTCCGCCCTGGAAACCAATGCTCGTGACATCAAAGGGATTCGACTCTTCGAGCTGCACATCAAACAAGCCGCTATAAATGCGCTCAGTCAATTTCGACAGCAAGGTGTTAGAAAACGTGCTGAGCGCAGACAAACCAAGCTGTTTCCACAAATCTTTGTTTTGGGTGAGCGCTTGGAAGTAAGCAAGTTGCTTGTCAGGATCATCAGAATACTTCAGCGATTTTTGCCACTGACTTTCAATCAAACTAGCCGGCGTTTTTACTTGTCCCGTAATAATGTCGGCCACTGGGCGATAGCCATGGTTGGCAAAGTATTCGCCAAGACCTTCGGAATACGTTTTGTTGGCATCTTTAAAAATGTCGGTGTACAAACTCACTCCGGCGGTGAGGTCGGTGGTACGGGGGTTAATGGCTTGGGCGAAATTGCTGAGAAGGGTCTGATCGGGACTCTCGGTTCCAAACGAATCGGCCAGGAACTTATCCCAATTCACCGTGATGTCTTGAAACTGACAATTTGGTTCCGGTCGTTCAAACGCTGACTTGATGCCGAGCTGGAACACTAAACGTGCCGCCGGCGAATGCGGGGCGCACAGATTAAAATGGATGTTGGCTGTCTCAAGGGTCTGGGACAACGCATCGATCGCCGCCCCAGCAGTGTCGTTCATTAAATCGGTTCCCAATTTTTCCACGGATCGCAATTCGACGAGCGGCGCACCTCCGCTCCCTGCCGTGGCAATCGCAACGGCGGCGTCATAAGCAATGCGCTGCCCAACAAACTCCATGAAGTTCCACAGAATCATCACGAACTGCACTTGCGACGGCTTGTTGACCAACTCATTTTGCAGGTTGGTGAGATCTTGATATTGGTTGCCAACAATGGTGGTCGCGAGTTGCGCCGACGTGGTGAGCGGATACACCGCCGCCCCGCTCACAATCAACAAGCTCGCAACAAGCAATGTGCGGCGTTGGCGAAGGTGGGCTAAAATGTGCTTAAGAAATTTCATGCTACGGAGTTTCCGCCTCCCCTTGATACTGGGTGAGCGTTTCGGCATAGAGCGCCATGAGCTCTTCGTCACTTAACTTGTCGAGCGCTTCTTTGTCGGCGCCGTTGTCGAGCAACAGTTGCCGCAGTTCGGCCGGAGTCAAATTCTTGAGTGCTTCTTCTGAATCAATCGTCGCGCCCTCCCCAGCGATGGCGTTCAAATCAGGTGGCGTGGGTTCTTCAAGTCCTTGCAACAAGTCCCCACTGGTGTCGCCGGTGGCGTCCACGGAGGCTACCCCCACGTTGCACGCCTTCCCTTCGGGACAATTGGGATCATTGCCTGAAGCGAGTTCCGTGTCGTCGTTGTAGCCATCAGAATCTGAGTCGGCAAGATACGGTGAGGTTTTGTAGACGTAGAGTTCGTCGTAGTCGTTCAAGGTATCCGTGTCAGTGTCGCGCGCCTTCAAGTTACTGATGCGGGCAGTCTCGGCCTCATCGGCGGTGAGCGACGTCGGGCCAGAGTAGGAAAACGAAAACGGGGTCACTAAGTTTTTGCCCATGAAGCGGAAGCCAAAAAATAATCCACCAACGCCAGCGACAATCAATAACACCAAAGCAACTTTCTCTTCGGAAGAGAAAGTTCGCCGCGCTCTAATGTTGATCGGAAACTCGCTCATAAGCGGCGGTGTTATTATAGCAAAGAAGCGGTGTAAAACGTAGAGCGGACTACAAAGTATCGTACAGTTTTATCCACTGGTCAATAGAGAGCTCTTGGGCGCGGGCGGTTTCGGGCAGATTCATGGCTTGAAGGGCTGCTTTTGTGCGCTCGGGTTGGGCGATGTTGGCTTCGGCCAGGTTTTTATGGAGCTGCTTGCGACGCGATCGAAAGCCAGCCTTTGCGAGCGCGATGATCTGTTCGTTGTCCTCTCCCTTTGTCTTTAGATCCATTTGAATCACGGTCGAATCTACTTTCGGTGGGGGGTTGAAGGCGCCGGGAGCCACATTGGTGACGCGCTTGATGTCGGCATACAGCTGGCAAGCAACCGAGAGGACACTCATCTCTCCAGGCTTTGCTAAGATCCTCTCAGCAACTTCCTTTTGCACCATAATGACCATCCGTGTCGGCGAACGCTTTGCGCTCAAAAACTTCTCAATGACTGCGGAAGCGATGTTGTAGGGAAGATTCGCCACCAGTTTGTAGCGACCAAGCTGTTCCGTGTCGAATTTCAAAATATCTTGACAAATAAGTTCGATCTTGTTTCCAAACTTCTCTTTAAGCTCAGAGATTAAATCGCGATCAGCTTCGACCGCAATCACTTCTGCTTGTGCGTCAACGAGAGCAGTCGTCAACACACCGTGACCAGGCCCTACCTCAAGGACCATTTCCCCTGGTTTGATCCCGGCCGCGATAATAATCTTTTTGACGACCGACATGTCGTGCAAAAAGTGCTGACCAAATGATTTCTTGGCAATCATAATTTGATCGCCCCTTGGCGCAGAATCACAAACGCATCATCGGTTGTCTTCACGAGGGTCGTTGGTTTGCGTCGCGGCAACGCGCCGACGTTTAGCACATACACGTCGCTCGCAATCTTTTGGTTGAGTAATCGCTTCATGGCTCTCAGCGAATAACTCGGCGGCTCGCCAGCAAGATTCGCTGAGGTGGCGACCACCGGCCGACCAAGACCTTTGGCTAAAGCGCGAGCGGTTTCGTTCGATGACACCCGGAGCGCAACGGTTTTATCTTGCAGTACCATTCCGGCGACCTTGCCCTTAGCAGGAACCACAATAGTCAGCGCCCCTGGCCAATAGTGTTTGGCAAGCACACTCGCCATCAAATTAAACACGCCCCATTTCTTGGCCATCAAAAATGAATCAACAATAAGCGGCGTGCCCTTCCCTTCAGGCCGACCCTTGATGGCAAACACGCGACGCACCGCTTTCACATTGGTGGCATCACAGCTAATCCCATAACTGGTCTCCGTCGGAAAAATAACCACGCCGCCCCGCTTTAATACGTCTACGGCGTGCTTTACCTCCATTTTCAAGTTACTACTTGCCTTGGCCATGCTGATTTCTAAACCATTCCACTGTCCGTTTGAGCCCCTCATCCAAGGTCACTTCTGGTTTCCAGCCAAGTTCGCGGCCGGCTTTACGGCTATCAAGCGCCGAACGCATCACTTCCCCCGCGCAGGCGGCGACGTGGACTTCTTTCTGCTTAGCCGACGTCAGTGCATTAATCTTTTTGAACAGCTGGACCACACTGGTCTCCTTACCTGTTCCAATGTGATAAATACCGCTCACATTTTTATCCATGGCGAGCAATTGAGCGCGAACAATATCACCCACATACACGTAGTCCCGCGTTTGCTTGCCTGTACCCGTAATCACACACTGCTTGCCCGTGAGCATCGTCTGGGTAAACTTGGAAATGACTCCAGCGTAACCGCCGCTCAACCGCAGGCGCGGACCATAGGCGTTAGCAAGACGAAGAATCACGCAGGATAACTTGTGCATTTGCTCCTCAAACCCCAAATACATTTCCGCCGAACGCTTGGCAATGCCGTAAGGAGAAATAGGATCAGCTGGCGTGGCCTCACTATAGGGTGGCCGAACGTCGTCCGAATACATTGCGCCCCCGCTCGAGGTCATAATAAACTTCTTGACCCCAACTTTTGCCGAAGCGTGAGCCACATGAAGAGTACCGATCACATTTACCCTCGCGTCGGCCGCCGGATCTTCTACCGAAGCGCGCACATCGATTTGTGCAGCCAGATGGAATACGACGTCCGGTTTCACCTTGGCAATCAGCTTCATGACCGCCGGATCCGCCACCGACATTTTGTAAAAAACAGCGTTGGGATTTACATTGGACTTCTTCCCTGCAGAAAGGTCATCGACGACATACACCTTGATGTGCCGTTTAATGAGCGCATCAACAATATGCGATCCAATAAACCCGGCTCCGCCGGTGACCAATGCTTTTTTATATTTCGCCATAAAATAGGAGTGGGAGCTTATTCTGTGCGTCTCGTCATCTGGTTGAAATCATTGAACCCGAACATGAACTCCGGTAGCTGTTTTAACTCTTCGGATACTTCCATTGGGAGATCCTCCAACAGATCAGCGGAATGTTCTACGTTTATGGCAAAAGGCGCGCTCACGGTCCAATCGCTCGGCCTGCCTGCCTGAACCCAGGCATACGCACGACCCAAAAAAGAAAAAAGTGTGTCCAACTCCTGACCGACGGCCAAAACATCCATAGTCGCCTTTCTGGCATTGCTGCGCAAGTCATGCAGGTTGCGCGGATCAGCACCTCTGTCTTTTAACTTTTCATCTATATGAGCTTCACTGACAGTGACGATTTTTGATTTTTGCTCAGCTTGTTTAAAAATTCTCATCAACTCCTTTCCCAATCTCGACCGAGGAGCCATTTGTGCGATCTCAACCATCTTCGAAAGTTCCCCCAAGTTTCCCGCAGCTTCAGCTAAGTTGCCCCGCATGGCATCAAACTCAGCGCGTTCCATTCTCTCCACCGGCGTTTGCGGCTCTTTTAGACCTTCATCGACCCCCATTGTGAACCTTTTACCTTGTTCTGCACCAGCCATAGATGACAATTTAAGATATTAATCCCTTTTTTCTATTCTACCGTCCCCTATCCGCGACCGCAAATAGGCTTCGACGAATTCGTCCAAGTGGCCGTTCAAGACATCTTCGGCATCAGCTGTTTCGTGATCGGTGCGGTGATCTTTGACAAGCTTGTAAGGATGAAGCACGTAAGATCGAATTTGATTACCCCATTCTGGCGACGTGAACTCGCCGCGCAAATCTTGATTTTCTTTACCGCGAGCCGTCACTGCCAGCTGATGCAGTTTTGATTTCAACACTTTCATCGCTGTTTCTTTATTCTGTAATTGTGATCGTTCGTTCTGGCAGGCAACCGTGATCCCTGTTGGCAAGTGAACGATGCGCACGGCCGAATACGTCGTCTGCACGCTTTGTCCGCCGTGACCGCTCGAGAGATAGGTATCGATCCGCAGATCTTTGGGATCGATTTCGATCTCTTTTAAATCCTCCAGCTCGGGCAGAACTTCAATCAGTGCAAACGTGGTATGACGCATCTTCTCGGCATCAAATGGCGAAATACGCACCAAGCGATGGACACCGGCCTCGGACTTCAACGAGCCAAACGCAAATCGCCCAACCACGCGAAACATAATACTTTTGAAACCGGTAACTTCCCCGCGCGATTCCGATAACACATCAACAGTAAACCTCTTGCGCTCAGCATAGCGAAAGACCATGCGCGTGAGCATCTCTGCCCAATCGTTTGCTTCGGTGCCACCACTCCCGGCGTGGATCGCGACAATCGCGTTCGACACATCATGCTCTTCGGCAAACAATTTACGAAACTCGAGATCGTCGAGAGTCTTTGTAAGCTCGGCCAACTTCTCTACGACTTCTTTACCATCACTCCCCTCGCTCTCAGCAAGCGCTACATACTCCTCCAACTCCCTGAGCTCCTTCTTCATTCCTTCAAACGTCTCGATCTCTTTTTGTAACTCCGCCGAGCGCTGACTCACCTTCACCGCTTCCTCGCGATGAGACCAAAAATCCGGCGCCGCCATCTGCGACTCCAGACTCTGGACCTCCACTTTCATGGCATCAACGTCAAAGTAAGCCCCACATCTCGACGACTCGAGATTGGAGCGCGCGGATTTGATTCACGAGTTCTGTTGCCATGTTAGAGTTTAATTTCTTTGGCGTACTTGCCGAGGAACGGCATTTCCCAGTACTTACCGGCGAGTGCATTCACGATGCCGAGGATCGCAAGAACCATCAAGCTAATCCAACCAAGGAACATAATGAGCCATCCCAAGATAGGGATGAAGGTCAAAATGAAACTGGCGACCCATAAGGCCACGGCGGCGATGGTGAGCACTAAGCCTTGCTTGCCATGGAACTGGGCAAACTTCGACTCCTTTTTGCCAAGGAGGGGCACCAGGCAAAGAATAAACAAATACCCGATAGCCGCCACGATACGGTTGTCAGACGCGTCTTTTTGATCATCCATATGGGCAGAGTATGCCAAAAGTTCATTCACTTGTCTATGAGGGAGAGATGGTCAAAATCTGATCAAAACCTTCGTCTTCTGTCGGCCGTTCAAAGATGCGGGCGAGATCCCTCAACTTTTGTTCCGTGAGCGAGCTTCTTAACCCACTAAACTGATCTGCTGAGTTCGTATTGCGAAAGCGCCTAACACATTCCTCGAGCGGTGTATCGATTACTACTGCAACTTTTTCTCGATCGGGAAATGCTCGAATGAATGATCGCGACAAGCGTTGAAGATGCGTCCCATCGACAACAACGACATCGTCGCTCGATGAGAAAATAACGTTCTCAACTCGATGGACGTATTCCTTAGTTACCAAATCATTGAAGGCATTTTCTTCCTGTGTCGCAAACAATGTGGATTTAAGTTGTGCTTTCAATTCACTCGCCTCTTGGCGTAGTCGTTGAAGCAAAACAGGATCTTGGTTGATGTCATGCAGGTAGGCGTCGCGAGCAATCAACAAAAACGGCTGTGATAGGGTTTTCGTATAGCTTGTCTTACCGGAAAACGGGAGGCCGCACAGAACGATCAATCGCTTAGTAGCAGATGTCATACCCACAACCTTGCGAGACAACGAGGGTGGAGAGAATCGACGAAACAGCGGACTTTAAAACTGGCAACTTTTCTTTACTTGGATAATTGGGATCGCGCGGCGAACCCTCGCCTGCAAATAGTTCAAGTACGGCGTAGTTTTCCACATCTCTCCAATTCGTGTCCTCTCCTTCTTTCTTACGTCTCACCACAATGTAGTTTGTCGGTGCCACCTGCTGACCTGCCATCTGCGATGGGACAGGAATTTTCTCCCAATCAAAGACGTAGGCATAAATTTCGTCTGTACCTTCGCTGCTCACCTTCGCATCTGATTCGACGAAAAAGTAATCTGTCTGGCGTACAGCCACTTGCTCAACATACTGACAAGGATCTTCTAAATCTTCCTTCGTAAGACGCGAGAGCAAATAACCAGTCACAGCTTTCAATTGCTCGTCGTCCCCAGAGCACGTTGCGGGTCCTGTAGAAAAATCTTGCCAATTAAATGTGGCACTCAAGTCAATATAAAAATCCGACGCAACTTGCAAATGGAACCGGGATTGCGGATCAGTCGATAAAACTTTTTCCGGGAACACCACGCTCAGCGATTCGGCACTGGCATCCTGCAGCAGTGAGGTCGGAAGGTCTAGAGAATAAATGTTGGCTTCTGGAACTTTGAGACGAAACACGTTCGTCCCAAAGGTTAAAGTGTCCCCTAAATACGCGCGCTCTACCAACTCATATTGCACGGATTTTACGTACCGAGCATACAGACTGTTCTCCTTTGCTGTTTCTTTTTTCTTCGGTTGCTCGACTTTCACCTCTTCCGCAAGTGTGTCCGCGATTCGCGGATCT